>ENA-OPWK01000015-OPWK01000015.1-human-gut-metagenome-genome-assembly--contig:-NODE-15-length-42761-cov-6.887814_pt1 | contig 42761 bp, 32 predicted proteins | sample MGYA00241509_ERZ502010 | MGnify/ENA primary metagenome ERZ502010 (study PRJEB25962, sample SAMEA2042014) | human gut metagenome | biome: human gut; feature: human-associated habitat; material: faeces... | reverse complement strand
AGGAGGAGACTATGGAGGTTAGGGGAAGAAACCTTGTAACAGGATTACCGAAAACTGTTACGGTAACTTCTTCGGAGACAGAGGAGGCTTTGAGGGAAGCCACCGGGCAGATTGTTGAAGCTGTGATAGCGGTATTGGAGCAGACTCCGCCGGAGTTGTCGGCAGATATACTTGACCGTGGAATCGTTTTGACAGGCGGAGGTTCTATGCTTCGCGGATTAGAGGAATTGATCGAGGAGAGGACAGGCATTAACACGATGACAGCGGAAGATCCGATGAAAGTTGTTGCGATCGGAACAGGACAATTTGTTGAATTCATGAGCGGACGGGGCGAAGTCTGACGTGAAGATCTGATTTGGCAAAGAGAGAGAAGGAGCAGGGATGTGAGCAATACGGCACATCCCTGTTATAATGTGGATATAAAGCGAAATATTGTGGAAAACAATAACGGAAAGAGGAAAGATCTGTGGAAAAAGTTACGGGATATGTAGGTCACATTGTGTTTCGGAATGCAGAAAACGGATATACAGTGTTTCATTTGGAAAATGATGACGGAGAAGTGACCTGTGTGGGGAATTTTAATTACATTACAGAAGGGGAACTGTTGGAAATAACGGGGGAGTATGTGACTCATAGTGTGTATGGAAATCAGTTGAAGGTAATGTCTCACGTTGTGAAAGAACCGGAAGATCTCGTATCCATAGAACGGTATCTTGGATCGGGAGCCGTTAAAGGAATCGGGGCGGCTCTGGCGGGACGTATTGTCAGGAAGTTTAAAGAAGATACTTTTCGTATCATAGAAGAAGAACCGGAGCGTCTTGCCGAAATCAAAGGAATCAGCGAGCGTAAAGCAAGAGAGATTTCATCACAGTTAGAAGATAAAAAGGATTTGCGAAAGGCAATGATCTATCTTCAAAAGTATGGAATTTCTGCGAAATTGGCAGCAAAGATATATAATCATTACGGTATGCGCGTATACAAAGTGATGGAAGAGAATCCGTATGAACTTGCGGATAATATTGAGGGAATCGGATTTCGTACCGCAGATGAGATTGCGGCACGCATCGGAATCCATACAGATTCCGATTACCGGATTAAAAGCGGACTGTTTTATACATTGCAGCAGGCAGTAGGAGAAGGGCATATCTATCTTCCTCAGGAGGAACTTTTACGTCGTGCAAGAACGCTTTTGGAAGTGGAGATTGACGATATAGAAAAGCATGTGATGGATCTGTGCATTGAGAAAAAAGTGGTTATGAAAGAATGTGTCAATGAAAACAAAAATGAAAGTGAAATCAGGATTTACCCGGCACATTATTATTATATGGAATTGAATACGGCGAAAATGCTTCATGATTTGAATATAAATTGTGATATGCCGGAGGAAATGATAGAAAGACGGCTCTGTAAAGTGGAGCAGGCAGAAGAGATCAAATTGGATTCTAAGCAGCATACAGCGGTGATTGAGTCGATCAAACACGGTTTGCTTGTGTTGACCGGAGGACCGGGAACGGGAAAAACAACGACAATTAATACAATGATCCGTTTTTTTGAGAGCGAAGGGATGAGCATTCTTTTAGCAGCGCCAACCGGAAGGGCGGCAAAGAGAATGACAGAAGCTACCGGATATGAGGCGCAGACGATCCATCGTCTTTTGGAAGTGAATGTAAATCCCGAAGAAGCGGAAAATTCGGGAGGATTTTTAAGAAATCGGCAGAATCCCCTTGAAGCGGATGTAATTATTATTGATGAAATGTCTATGGTTGATCTGACATTGATGCATGCGCTTTTGTCTGCAGTTATACCGGGAACAAGACTGATACTTGTAGGAGACGTAGACCAGCTTCCGTCTGTGGGACCGGGAAGTGTATTGAAAGATATCATTGCATCGCATCGGTTTCCTGTTGTGACACTGACTCGTATTTTTCGTCAGGCAGGAGAAAGTGATATTATAGTAAACGCACATAAAATCAATGCAGGAGAGCCGGTTATTCCCGATAATAAGAGCAGAGATTTTTTCTTCTTACGAAGGCAGGATGCAGATACGATTATAGGTATTGTGATCATGCTTATCCAGAAAAAGCTTCCGAAGTATGTAGGGGCAGATCAAAACGAGATCCAAGTTATGACGCCGACGAGAAAAGGACTTCTCGGGGTAGAACGTTTAAATGAAATCCTTCAGAAATACTTGAATCCGGAAGAACCGAAGAAGGCGCAGCGTGAGATTAACGGCAGGCTGTTCAGAGAAGGCGATAAAGTAATGCAGATTAAAAATAATTATCAAATCGAGTGGGAAGTATCTACAAAATTCGGTCTGACGGTAGATAAAGGAACCGGTGTGTTTAACGGAGATATGGGAGTGATTACAGAAATCAACGAGTATACGGAAACGATAGAAGTAGAATTTGACGAATCTCGAAAAGTAAAATATGGGTTTGATATGACAGAAGAACTGGAATTGGCATATGCAATTACCGTACATAAGTCACAGGGAAGCGAATATCCGGCAGTTATCATTCCGCTTTTGCCGGGACCGAAGCTTCTTTATAACCGGAATCTGTTGTATACTGCGGTGACAAGGGCAAAAAAATGTTTGACGATTGTAGGGAGTGAGGCAGTATTTCAGGAAATGATACAAAACAAAAACGAGCAGGCGCGATATACAAGTTTGGCGGAGCGTATACAAGAATTTTAAATCTGCTATATCCGAAAGTATGTCCTTTCTGTGGAGAAATTTCGCCGGAAGGGATTTGCGCGGAGTGTAAAAAGATGATTATATACGTCAGACAGCCAAGATGTATGAGATGTGGGAAACCGATAAAAGATGAATATAAAGAATATTGTTCGGATTGTGCAAAAAGAACATCGTATATTACCCAGGGGCGAAGTCTGTGGCTTCATAAAGAACCGGTATCAACGGCGATATATAAATTCAAATATAATAATAAGCGCAGTTGGGGAGAATTGTTTGCGGCAGAAATGGCACAAGCTTATAAAGATCAAGTTGTAAAATGGGGAATTGAGGAAATTATCCCCATTCCTCTGCACAAATCTCGAAAGAGAAAAAGAGGGTATAATCAGGCAGAGATTATAGCAAAATGTTTGTCGGAAAAGACGGGAGTGCCTCTAGTGTCGGATGCTTTGTTTCGGGTGAAAAAAACGACGGCGCAGAAAAAGTTGGACAGGCAGGAACGAATGGGAAATCTAAGGGATGCATTTGCTTTGTCAGAAAGGTGGAAACCTGCGGCGAATGTGCTTCTGATCGACGATATTTATACAACGGGAGCGACAGTAGAGCAGGCGGCAAAAATATTAAAAAAGGCAGGGGCGCAAAATGTGTACTTTTTGACTATAAGCATTGGACAAGGTATTTAAATATATGATATAATAATCATACATATGTAATTATTTACCGTATTTGGAATATAGTATATGGATTTCGGAAAATACATAGGAGGACGGGAAGACGTCATGTTAGATAAGAGGAAAATACGTTTGATGACTCGGGCTGCTATTTATGAAAAAAACTATGGAGAAGAAGATTTTAAGATCAGCAGCTATTATAAGAAAGATTATTCGAGTTTAAATACATGGGTCACGCTTATTTGGATCACAGTCGGTTATGGATTGGCGGCTGCAGTGCTGTTTCTCGGTTGGGGAGAGGCTGCGATGGAAGGCATCACGCTTGCAAAGTTATTTGTTTTTGCCGCGGTGGCGGTAGGCGCTTATGTGTCGCTGCTGATAGCATATGGAATCGGTGCGGGAAGCTTTTATAAAAATAAGCATATCAAGGCAAAACAGAGAGTGAAAAAGTATTTGAGAGACCTTTCCAGAATCGAGAAGATCAACAATAAGAAGGAGATAAATTAATCATGAGTACATTGCTTGTTTGGAGAGAAAAGCTGCAGAGAATATATGCGTTATATTCAATTTATATTCAAAAAGGGCTGCAGTTTGTGACAGGGCTGGTTTTGTTTTGGATTATCAACTCTAACATAGGTTTTATGAAGCCGGCATCTTCAGTTTTTTGCACATTGGGATTGGCAGTGATCTGTACATTTCTCCCGATGACAATTACCGTTTTAGCGGCGACAGCATTGATACTCGCACATTTTTATGCGTTGTCGCTTCCGATTGCGCTTGTGGCGCTCGTCATTTTTATTTTAATGTATATTTTCTATTTTCGTTTTACCCCGAAAAAAGCATGGCTTGTGTTGATTTCGGGACTTGCGTTTAGTTTGAAAATCCCGTTTGTAATCCCGATTGCATTCGGTCTGCTTGGATCGCCGGTGTGGATTGTTCCTGCATCATGCGGAATTATCACCTATTATATGACAGATTATGTGAAAGTATCCGCGGCGGCGCTAAAGGAGGCAGATGCATCCGGTATAGCGGCTAATTTGATGAGTTTTACAAAGCAAGTGCTTGCAAGTAAAGAAATGTGGCTTATGGTCATGGCAGTGACGATAGGAATTCTTGTTGTGAATTTTGTCCGTACAAGAGGTGTGGATCATTCTTGGAAAATTGCGTCGGCAGCGGGAGCGGCAGTAACGGTTGTTGTTTCAGCGGCAGGTAATATCGTATTAAGTACAAATATATCTTATATAGAAATTATATTGAGCGCGGTTCTTGGCGCGGTGACAGGACTTGTGCTGGAACTTCTTTTCTTTTCCGTGGATTATTCTCGTACGGAGAATATCCAGTTTGAGGATGATGAATACTATTATTATGTAAAAGCCGTTCCTAAAGTTGGAGTAGCCGTTCCGGAAAAGAAGGTAAAACGGATTACTGAAAACCAGCCTCAGGAAACGACGGTGATCAGAGAAGATGCGGATTTGAACAATATAAATACAGAGAATGATGCGGATGATATTCTTTTGACAAGAAGTTTGAGTAAAGAACTCGGTTTGGAAAAACAAAGACCGGAGTAAAGTAAATCGAAGTAAACGGTAAGGTGGTGATTACGGTATGTTAGATTGGATAAAAAGTATTTTAGACAATTATACAAATGGAATGTATTTTCCTAACATCCATATTAAAGATGTGATCGAGATATTGATCGTTGCCGTAATCGTGTATGAGATCATGCTTTGGATCAAGAATACAAAAGCATGGATGCTTCTTAGAGGAATTATTATGCTGGGGGTATTTATTCTTTTGGCATGGATCTTTCAGATGCATACGATTTTGTATTTGGCGGCGCAGTCGATCAACGTACTGGCTATTGCGGCTGTAGTGGTGTTTCAGCCGGAACTGCGTCGTGCGCTTGAAAAACTCGGAGAGAAAAACCTGCTTAGCAATATTAATCCGTTTGATAAAAACAGAGAGAATGAACGTTTTTCTGATCAGACAGCAGAAGGTATAGTGACGGCATGTTTTGAAATGGGAAAAGTATGTACAGGAGCCTTGATCGTAGTAGAGCAGGCGATTCAGCTTACAGAATATGAAATGACCGGAATTGAATTGGATTGTAAGGTGTCACCTCAGGTTTTGATCAATATATTTGAACATAATACGCCGCTTCATGACGGAGCGATTATTATACGAGGAGACCGGATTACTTCGGCTACATGCTACCTTCCTCTTTCTGATAATATGCGCATCAGCAAAGATCTCGGAACGAGGCACAGGGCGGCTTTGGGAATGAGTGAGGTATGTGATGCTCTTGTAATCGCGGTGTCGGAGGAAACAGGTCTTGTTTCCGTAGCTATGGGCGGTCAGCTTGACAGAGGGATTACAAGGGAAGAATTGAGAAAGCGTCTTAGTCAGATTCAGTATAGAAATGCCGAGTCAAAGCGGTTTTTCTTGCGGAAAGGATGGCGCAGAAAATGAAAAAATATAAGTTTACGGATAATTTGGGATTAAAGATCATAGCGGTTATTTTTGCGGCGTTCTTATGGCTTATTGTTGTGAATCTTGATAATCCCGTAAGTACACAGACTTTCAGCGAGATTCCGGTAACGATTATAAATGAAGATATTATTTTATCGGCAGGCGATACCTATCAGGTGCTTGGGGAAGAAAAAGTAAGTGTTGTTGTATCAGCGACAAGACAAGTGCGGCAGAAACTGACAAAAGAAGATATTGTCGCGACAGCGGATATAAAGGAGATGGATACAAGTACAGGACTTGTTCCGATTAAGATTTCCATACCGAATTATGCCGGAAAATATGAATCTGCGGAGGCGGCGCCGAGAAATCTTCAGATACAGAGAGAAAAATCGGGAAAGAAAGTCCTTTCCCTTACGGTAAGCACAGGGGATTCCAAAGTAAGAGATGGGTATATTTTAGGTGATATGACGGTTAATCCGGATAAAGTGACGATCACAGGACCGGAGTCGATCCTTGACCAGATTGATCGGGCGGTTGCTCTTATTGATGTAGAGGGATTGGCAAAGGACAGCGAGGAGACAGCAAAACTCGGGTTGTATGATATCAGCGGCAACCCGATCAGTCAGACACGGCTGGGAAATAATCTTGGCGAGGGCGGCATTACTGTGTCTGTTGAAGTGTTAAAGATCAAGAGCGTTCCGATTTCGCTCAGTGTTTCGGGAACTCCGGCAGAAGGCTATAAGTATACAGGGTACAGCAGCGAACCGGAAACTGTTCAGATTTACGGGGAAAAAGATGTGGTCGATAAAATTGAGGAAATAGATGTTCCTGTTATTGATGTCAGCGGAGCTTCACAACCGATTCAGAAATCTGTCAATATCTCAGAATATCTGCCGGAAGGAGTTCAGCTGGTAGATGAGAAAACTGCCAATATAACAGTTACTGCAATGGTGGAAGAAGAAGGAACGCGAACAATCAATTTTATGGTAAGTTCGATCCAGATCAATAATCTGGCAGAGGGTCTGCAAGTATCTTATGAGCCGGATGCGGAGATAGCGCTTCGTTTTAGCGGTGATCAGAAAGCATTGGAAATGCTGGATATCAGCAATGCGGTTTCTGTGGATATGTCTGCATATGTAGTGCCGGGAGTATATGATGTGTATGTAGATGTGGATATTCCGGAAGGAATCACATTGATGAAGAAAGTGACAGTTCAGCTTACTGTTGCGGAGAAAGAGCAGGAAGGCAGCAACGAAAGCGATACGAATACAGAACAAAAAGGACAGTAAGCTGCTTTTGGAACGGAAGATGGCTGTTATGAATGGAAAGTAGGCGAAAACAGAGAAAAAGCAGCAGCATAAAGGGAGACGGAATAATGGTAAGAAAAAAAATAGTGATCGATAATCCTACAGGACTGCATTTGAGACCTGCAGGAACATTCTGTAAAGCTGCGATTCAGTTCGAGAGCAAAATCACAGTTCAGAAAATTACAAAAAATGAAAATGTAACTGCAAATGCCAAGAGTGTACTCAGCGTACTTGGGGCATGTATTAAGGATAGGGATGAAATAGAAGTCATCTGTGAAGGCGAAGATGAAGAAGAAGCTTTACAGGAGATGATCCGAGTTGTAGAAAATGAACTTATTTGAATATAATATTGTGTGATTGCAGAAAGAGGAGAAAAAGATGAGCAGAGCGACATTGGTTATAATGGCGGCAGGAATAGGGAGCAGATTCGGAGGGGGAATTAAACAGCTTGCCCCTATAGGACCGAACGGAGAGATCATAATGGATTACTCTGTTTATGACGCGATAGAGGCCGGATTTGATAAAGTTGTGTTTGTTATAAGGAAAGATCTGGAGAAAGATTTTAAAGAAGTAATCGGAAATCGGATTGCACAGAAGGTTGAAGTTGCGTATGCCTATCAGGAGGTTTCGGATATTCCGGCAGAATATGCCGAAAAGTTTGCGGGAAGAACAAAACCGTGGGGAACAGGTCAGGCAATTTTATGTTGTAAAGATGTTGTTTCTGAACCGTTTCTTGTAATTAATGCGGATGATTATTACGGCAAGAGCGCTTTTAAAGAAGCGTACTCTTATTTGACAAGTATTCCAGCTGCTGATAAAATACAGATTTGTATGGTTGGATTTGTATTGAAAAATACTTTAAGTGAAAACGGCGGTGTGACAAGAGGAATTTGTCGCGTTGATGAAAATGGGATGCTTCAGGAGATTATCGAAACACATAATATAGAAAAAGACGGAAACAGAGCAGTTGTTCGTGAAGGAGATGTTGAAACAGAGTATGATGTGAATTCTCCGGTATCTATGAATATGTGGGGACTGACAACGGAATTTTTTGCAATATTAAAGACCGGATTTGAACAGTTTTTAAATGAAACTGATTCGGAAGATCTAAAAGCCGAATATTTGCTTCCGACGATTATAGGCGAGCTGTTGAAAAAAGAAGCGGTGAACGTAAAAGTATTAAAATCAGAAGATCAGTGGTTTGGAGTGACATACAAAGAAGACCGTGAGACAGTTGTGGAAGCCGTGAAAAGCCTTGTAGACAAAGGCGTTTATCCGGACAAGCTGTAAGGCTGAGCCGGAGGCACACAAAAACCGTACATTTAAAAAACGGAAAAAGGAATTGCTGAAATGTCAAAGAAACAAAAACCGACCGGAAATACCGGACGAAAAAATCAAATTAAGGGGAAATATGCGGAAAGATCCAGAAAAAACGGTTTCGGAAAATTCTGCCTGATTTTGCAGGCTATTATGAGTGCGGCATTTATGGGAGTACTCGTACTGCTTGATATGCTTCCTTTGAAATATTTGGCGCTTGCCGCGCTGATCCTTTTCTTTTTATGGTGCATTACATTTACGACACAGGCAGTTAGAAAGAAAAAAGGAGTGACGGGAAAAGTATACAGTATTCTTCTGATTGCTGTTTTAGCTGTGGGCACATATTACATTGCAAAGACAAATGATATGATCGCGGCAATTACAAGCGGCGGTTCAAAAGTTGACAAGATGGTAGTGGCTGTTTTAAAAGATGATCCGGCAGAAACATTGGAGGATGCATCCGATTACGAGTTCGGAGTTCAATTTAATACCGGAGCTGAGAACATGAAAGTTGCTGTTATGGATATTCAGGATCAGATCGGAGATATATCCACAACAGAATACAAGTCTGTTCAGGAACAGGCAGAGGCGCTTATTTCGGGAGAAGTGGACGCAATTATATACAATCAGTCTTATACAGAATTGATGGAAAATGCTGTTGAAGGCTACAGCGATCAGATTCGGATCATTTATAAGTACGAGATTGAAACGAAGTTTGATTTCGGAGGTTCGGCAAAAGACGACAGCTTGACTAAAAAGCCGTTTACTGTATATATTAGCGGAATTGATACATACGGAGAAGATGCGGACGATGACCGTGATTCCATACGAAGTGATGTGAATATCATTGCAGTCGTAAATCCGACGACGCATCAGATCTTGCTGATTACGACACCGCGAGATTATTATATTCCGATACCCGGAATATCCGATGGAATGAACGATAAGCTGACACATGCCGGAACATACGGAATAGATGTGTCCATGGAAACGCTCGGTGCGTTGTATGAAACGGATATTAACTATTATGTAAGATTAAACTTCAGTTCCCTTATTGAGATTGTAGATATCTTAGGAGGAGTAGATGTTTACTCGGAATATGCATTTACGACAGGATGGGAATCCGGTTATGAGATGGAAGTACAGCAAGGAATAAATCATTTTGACGGAAAACAAGCGCTTGCTTTCAGCCGGGAGCGACATGCTTTAGAAGGCGGAGACAATCAAAGAGGCAAGAATCAGCAGGCTGTTATAACAGCTATGCTTAAAAAAGTACTTTCACCGACAATGCTTTTGAAAGCCAATTCGATCATTAATCAAGTGAGTCAGGATGTTGAGACGAATATTTCTCAGGGACAGTTGAATTCTCTTGTGAAAAGTCAGCTTAAGTCCGGGGCAAAATGGACGATTCAGTCTGTGGCGGCAAGCGGAACAGATGGGGAAGATTATTGTTATTCCGTGCCGGACATGCCTTTATATGTGCTTTATCCGGATGAGGCGGTTGTGAGTAGTATTGTTGAATTGGCGAACGTAGTGGAAGAAGGCGGAAGTCTTGAAAGCGGAGAGGCGTTGAATTAATAAAATTATGTGCGAGATATGGAACTATTGTTCCTCATGTGCAATGAGAAACTGAAAATAGTGTGATAGGATGAATAGACTGTTTGTAGATGGTTGAATAAACTATGGCAAGCAGTCTTCTTTTTATAATGTAGTATGATAGGGGGATTATATATTTTACTGAGGGGATGTACAGTAAAAAATGTATTTAGGAAAATTTTGTTATTGTCAATTAAGTGTCATGTTGATATAGTAAATTAGTAAATATGTATACAGTCAAAATATGTAATTGTTATTATAATAGGAGGAGCATATGAAAAAACGATTTATTGCAGGTATGTTATCTGTGTGTATGATATTTAGTGGCTTTATTGGTTTTTTGCCTGATAAAGTTGCGGCGCAAGAACAGATTAATGATGCAGTATTAGGTGCAGCAAAAACAGAAATGTCAGAAATAGCATTATCAGAGGAAAAAACAGAAGAAACAGCAGATATAGGAGTAACGGAAGTGCCGAATATGATGACATCGGAAACATTTAACATAGAAGAGACTGAGACGTCGGATGAAGAAGGGGCACAAAAAGTAACTATAGATATGCCAAATGAAATGGTAAATGAACAGGCAGTAGAACAGGAAACAGAGTCACTGACAGAGAATAGCTGGAGATATACGAACGGTGTATGGACTGGAGGAAAATCAGATGATTCAAGAAGCTATTATTCGGCATATCCAAATGCATGGGGTAAAGTGGATGGTTACTTTGTAAATGACAAAGGAGAAAAGATTGAAGGCGCAGTAGCGAAAGGGATTGATGTTAGCGAGCATAACGGTGTTATTGATTGGAATCAAGTAAAGGCATCGGGAATCGATTATGCAATTATACGGTGTGGTTACGGGGATAATTATTCTTCTCAAGATGATAAGAGATGGAAATATAATGTAAGTGAATGTGTTAGATTAAACATTCCCTTTGGTGTTTACATATATTCTTATGCAATGTCAGTTGCTGATGCCAGAAGTGAAGCGGAACATGTACTTCGTTTGATTCGTGGATATAATTTATCTTATCCTGTGTTTTTAGATATGGAAAACGAAGGTGGGAGTTATAATCAAGGCGGATTGCCTGCAAAGACATTAGGTGATATTGCAGAAACATTTTGCAATACTATTTCTGCGGCAGGATATGAAGTCGGAATTTATGCAAATTTAAATTGGTTTACGAGAAAACTTACGGATTCTCGTTTTTCTAATTGGAAAAAATGGGTCGCACAGTATAATTCTGTGTGTGATTACACTGGAGATTATATCATGTGGCAGTGTACATCTTCAGGAAAAGTGCCGGGAATTTACGGAAATGTGGACTTGAATTTTCTCTTTGAAGAAGGACACTGGGAGAGTGACAGCTACGGGAATAAGTATTACTATATGAACGGAAAACCGGTAAAAGGTGGAAAAAAAATAGGCGATGTCTGGTATTATTTTGATCTTAATACAGGTATTATGTATAAAAATATGTGGAGAGATAAAGAAGGCCGGAAATATTATTACGATGAAAACGGACGTTTGGTATCCAATAAAGGAATGAAAATAGATGGTTATTGGTATTATTTTAATGCAAGCGGAGCAATGCTTTGTGAGGAATGGAGAGATAAGAGCGGGAAGAGATATTATTATGATGAGGCAGGTCATTTAGTATCAAATATCGGTTTGAAAATAGAAGGGTACTGGTATTATTTTAATGCAAGCGGAGCAATGCTTTGTGAGGAATGGAGAGATAAGAGCGGAAAGAGATATTATTATGATGAGGCAGGTCATTTAGTATCAAATATCGGTTTGAAAATAGAAGGGTATTGGTATTATTTTAATGCAAGCGGAGCAATGCTTTGTGAGGAATGGAGAGATAAGGGCGGAAAGAGATATTATTATGATGAGGCAGGTCATTTAGTATCAAATATCGGTTTGAAAATAGAAGGGTACTGGTATTATTTTAATGCAGGCGGAGCAATGCTTTGTGAGGAGTGGAGAGATAAGGAAGGGAAGAGATATTATTATGATGGAGAAGGCCATTTAGTATCAAATGTCGGTTTGAAAATAGAGGGGTACTGGTATTATTTTAATGCAGGCGGAGCAATGCTTTGTGAGGAGTGGAGAGATAAGGAAGGGAAGAGGTATTATTATGATGAGGCAGGTCATTTAGTATCAAATGTCGGTTTGAAAATAGAAGGGTACTGGTATTATTTTAATGCAAGCGGAGCAATGCTTTGTGAGGAATGGAGAGATAAAGAGGGAAAGAAATACTATTATGATACTAAGGGGCGCTTGGTTGTTAATACAGTAATGATAATTGATGGTAAAAAATATTCTTTTGATAAGTCTGGTGCTTCACACGAAGTAAAATAGTACGAAGTGGCGAAGAATATGAAATAGAGAAAATGATAAAGAACAGCTAAGTGTTTGAAAAATATTTAGTTGTTCTTTTTAATGTGTGGAGAAAATCGTATGCGGTAGTCTTTTACAGAGATTGCAGAGTCTAAGTTTACGGAACTATTGAAATTACTGTATATGTATTGTAAAATATATAGAATATAGATGAATTTAGCGATGAAAAGGCAGGTATTATAATGCAGGAAAAGCAGATGCAGTTACAGAATTTTTTCATATTTATTATAGACTGCACAGGAATTGTAATTAGTTATGTTCTGGCAAGTTATTTAAGATTTGGCAATATGTGGGGGGGATATGAAAAGAGTATTGTTTTAATTCGAGTGGCAATATTTATAATTGCCATTACATTTGTTTATTTTGTGTTTAACCCCAATCGTCACTTTTTTAATCGAAATAAAAGACAAGAATTAAGAGCCGTTTTGCAAAATGTAGTGATTATAGGATCAATCGGAGCAATGGCGGCTTTTATTATGCAGGATGCGGAATATTATTCACGACTTGTATATGGATATTTTTGTTGTATAGATTTTATTATTATGTACAGCAGTCATTTGTTGTATAAAAAATTTATGAATGATATCTATAGTAAAGGGATCAGCACAAGGAATATACTTGTGTTGACGACAAAAGACAGGGCAACAAATATTTGTAAGAATGTCCGTGAAAATAATTCTTGGAATATGCAGATACAGGGGATCATATTAGCAGATGAAGAAAATGCAGTTGAGATCGAAGGGATTCCTGTTGTAAGTAAATACAAAGATATGATGGAATATGTGAAGAAAAATGTTGTAGATGAGGTGTTTATTCATCTGCCTTCACAGATAGACCTTCCGATTAAAGAGATTATAAGTGATCTGGAAATTATGGGAATTACGGTGGATTTGAATATTAATCTGTTTGAGATGAAAATTCCCGTACAGAGAGAGATTGAGCGTATCGGAAATTATTATACTGTGTCTTTCAGTCCTAAAATTCACTCTTTTAAACAAGTGTTTTTTAAGAGAGTCATGGATGTTATAGGTGCGATCGTAGGGTTAATAATTACCGCGGTTGTAACAGTTTTTGTGGCGCCTCCGCTTTTGATCGAATCTCCGGGACCGTTGTTTTTTTCACAAGTGCGAGTAGGAAAGAACGGAAGACGTTTCCGAATTTATAAATTTCGCTCTATGTATATGGACGCGGAAGAGCGAAAAAAAGAATTGATGGCACAGAATGAGATGGATGGTCTGATGTTTAAGATGGAAAATGATCCGCGAGTGACAAAAGTAGGAAAGTTTATCCGTAAGACAAGCATCGATGAGTTACCGCAGTTTTGGAATATTTTAAAAGGAGAGATGAGTCTTGTCGGAACAAGACCTCCTACAGAAGAAGAATTTCTCCAATATGAAGGCTATCACAGAAGAAGATTGAGTATGACACCGGGACTTACGGGATTGTGGCAGGTTAGCGGAAGAAGTGATACGAAGAACTTTGAAGAGATTGTTGCAATGGATGTAGAATATATCGATAACTGGTCGTTAAAAGAGGATATTAAAATTTTGTTTAAGACGATAGGAGTCGTTTTAAAAGGAAAAGGAGCAAGTTAAAATTATATGAAAGTCGGATTAGTCGGTTCTAGCGGAGGTCACTTAACGCATTTATATATGTTAAAACCTTTTTGGCAGGGAAAAGACCGTTTTTGGGTAACATTTGATAAAGAGGATGCAAGAAGCATATTAAAAGGCGAGAAAGTTTATCCATGTTATTATCCTACCAATAGAAATATAAAAAATTTATTGAGAAATACAGTTGTTGCAATAAAAGTTCTTATAAAAGAAAAACCGGATTTACTGATTTCTTCGGGAGCCGCGGTGGCAGTTCCATTTTTTTACATTGCGAAATTAATGGGTAAAAAATTAGTTTATATTGAAGTATATGATAGGATTGATAAACCTACAATGACGGGAAAACTTGTTTATCCGATTGTAGATTGTTTTATTGTGCAGTGGGAAGAGCAAAAGGAAGTATATAAAAAAGCTGTAAATTTAGGAAGTATTTTTTGATAAGAAGTGTAAAATAACGGAGTAGAAGATTATGATATTTGTTACAGTAGGAACGCATGAGCAGCAGTTTAACAGGTTAGTTCAATATGTAGACAGGTGGAAAAAAGAGTGTGTGATCGAGGAAGAAGTTGTGATCCAAACAGGTTTTTCTACATATGAACCGAAAAATTGTCGTTGGGAAAAAATGTTTCCATATCGAGAAATGATGGATTTAGTAAAAACGGCAAGGATTGTTATTACGCATGGCGGACCGAGCAGTATTATGCCTGCATTACAAGAATCTAAAATACCGATTGTAGTACCGAGACAGAAAAAATATGATGAGCATGTAAATGATCATCAAGTTGAATTTGCCCGTTTCATCAAGGAACGGCAAGGGAATATTATTGTCGTTGAAGAAATTGAGGAATTGAAAGAAAAAATTGAACAGTATGATCGTATCGTTCAAGATTTACCGGCGGGACTTAACAGTAATAATGAAGTGTTTAATCAAAAATTAGAAGAGATTGTAACGAAACTGTTTTCACAGCGAGGAAAAAGAGGATGAAAAAAGCAGGGATATTGTCAATGCAAAGGATCTATAATTATGGTTCGTTTTTGCAAGCATATGGACTGAAGAAAATGTTAGAGGAATTAGGATGTGCTGTAGAATTTGTAGATTATCATCCGGGAAAGTGCCTTGTTGATTTGAAACAAAAAAACGGATTACTGCGTAAATTATCTAAAAGTATGGAAGTTTTGATGATACAGGCTCCTTTAAAAGCAAAATTAAATTTTATAAAATATAAGAAAAATTTTGGAGTAAAATATCATAGCTATTTAGGAATTGACAGCCAGTATAATTACAATCCTGAATTAGATATTCTTGTTATAGGAAGCGATGAAGTTTTTAATTGTGTTCAAGATAATCCGAATGTCGGATATACCGCGGAATTGTTTGGTGTGGGAAGTCAGGCGGAGACAGTAATCAGTTATGCGGCTTCTTTTGGAAATACGACAATGGAACGATTGAAGCTGTATGGAGCAGAAAAAGAAGTAGCAGGATGGCTGAATTCTTTTAATACAATATCTGTCAGAGATAATAATTCTTATGAGATTGTAAAAGAATTAACAGGGAAAGCCCCAGAATTACATTTAGATCCTGTTTTGATGTATGATTATATGAAAAAGTGTCCGGCAGTGTCCAAACAAGCAGACGATTCAGATTATTTGGTTTTATATGGATATACCGGAAGATTCAGTAAAGAAGAGTGCAGGAAAATTCGTGAATATGCAATAGAAAAGAAATTGAAAATATTATGTATAGGAGGTATTCAGCATTGCTGTGATAAATTTGTAGATTGTTCTCCTTTTGAAGTATTTTCTTATTTTAAAAATGCATATGCAGTGATAACCGATACTTTTCACGGTACAATTATTTCAATCATTACACAGCAAAGATTCGCAACATTTGTAAGAAGCAGTGGATATGGAAATGCAGAAAAGGTATCAGATTTATTAAACAGATTGAATTTGGAAGAGCAGATTGTTTTTAATGTAGAAGAATTAGGTAAGATAGTTGAAAAGAAAATAGATTATCTTTCTGTAAATTATATAATTGAAAATGAGAGAAAAAGAGCATACCAGTATTTGAATAACATGTTGGAAAAAGGAAAATAGATTACTGATGAGTAAAAATATTGATCAAATCGGCAATGATTGTGTAGGATGCAGGAGCTGTGAGCAAATTTGTCCTGTAAAGTGTATTCGATTAGAGCGTGACAAAGAAGGGTTTTTATATCCCATTATAGATGAGCAGAAGTGTATTCAATGCGGAATGTGTCTTTCACATTGTCCGGCTGCAGCAGAATTAAAAAAGGGAAAACCTTTATCAATTTACGGTGTGAAAAGTAAAAAGAAAGAGCGGTTGTTACATTCGGCATCAGGAGGTGTGTCTGACCTTGCCGCTCAATATGTTATAGAAAAAAACGGAAGTGTTTTTGGATGTGCTTATGATGAAACATTGAAAGTGCAGCATGTTGAGATAACAGATGCGAAAAACTTATGGCAGATCCAGTCTTCAAAATATGTACAGTCAGATTTGAGAGACTGTTATTTTACTATAAAAAAGAGATTGCATGAAGGCAGAACTGTTTTATTTACCGGAACGCCGTGTCAGATTGCAGGATTATATGCTTTTCTCGGTAATTGTGATCGAACTAATTTATATACATTGGATTTAATCTGTCATGGAGTTCCGTCGCCTTTATTTTTTGAGAAGTATTTAAAATATCAGGAAGAAAAATTAGGAGAAAAGATAGAAAGCTATAATTTCCGGTCTAAAGAAAAACGGGGGTGGGGAACACAATATGAGATAAAGACCCCAAATAGAAGAAAACAGAAAAAATTAAGTCTTGATAAATATGGAAAACATTTTATGGAAGGGGATTGTTATCGGGAGTGCTGTTACAAATGCAAGTATTCTTGTATAGAACGTGTAGGAGATATTACATGTGGGGATTTCTGGGGTGTGGAAAAATATCATCCTGAATTTGCAGATTCTAAGGGGGTTTCAGTTGTATTAGTAAATACACCGCGAGGAGAATATTTGTTGAAAAATATAGAATCTTCTGCAGATATAATTAAAGTATCAGTCAGCGAAATTTTGCCTTATCAGGGAAATCTTGTCAGACCAACGAAAAGACCGGAACAGAGAAATGATTTTTATAAAAACATAGATTCTTCTCAGTTTGTGAAACAAATTAAAGTAGGATTTCAGTTGAAAGAAAGGATTAAATCACTTTTGCCGCAAAAGGTGGTCTTAAAATTAAAGAGTAAATTGAGATGATGAAAATATTGATAATTAACACGATGGCTATTGATTATAATGGAGTAACAGATTGTTTACTTCAATATTTGCGGGCAATGGATCGCACAGATATGCAGATAGATATTTTATCGACTGTGTCGGTAAATCCCAAAATGGAAAAGAATTTTTTGGAGATAGGGTGCCGCATACACAGAATGGAATGCAGAAGGAAGAATCCGATCTTGTATGTATTTAAGCTTGCAAACTTTGTGAAGAAAGAAAAATATGATATCGTGCATGCGCATGGAAATAGTGCGACTTTGGCGTTTGATATGCTTGGCGCCTTTTTCGGGAGGTGTAAAGTGCGGATTGCACATAGTCATAATACGAAATGTGGGAATGATCGTTTAGATAAAATGTTAAGACCACTTTTTTACCGAGCATATACACACGGAATGGCTTGTGGGAAAATGGCAGGGAAATGGTTGTTTCAAGAGCGAGATTATTATATTTTACCAAATGGAAGAAAATTGGAAGATTATAAATATGATTCTAGTATTAGAAAACAAATACAAGAGCAGTTTGATTTGAAAGATTTTTTTGTGGTCGGACATGTTGGTAGATTTAATGAACAAAAAAATCAGCAGTTTGCTTTGGCGATATTTGAAGAATTAGTTAAAATCAGAAAAGATGTAAAAATGGTCTTAATGGGGGATGGTGCATTATTTCAATCTGTCAGGAAAAGCGCGGCAAGAAAAGGACTTGATGACAGAATTATATTTACGGGAAGTGTCGGAAATATATCGGATATGCTATCGGCGATGGATGTTATGATACTTCCCAGTCTTCATGAAGGAATGCCGCTTGTTGTGATGGAGTGGCAGGCAGCAGGACTGCCGTGTATCATATCCGATAATATTACAAAAGAATGCGCTGTGACAGAATTGGTGCATTATTTGCCTTTATCTGCAGGAGCAAAAAAATGGGCAGAAATGCTCGATCAGATTTCAAAAGAAAAGACGGATAGAAAGTTGTCGATCTGGAGAGATAAATTGAGAGCGGCGGGATATGATATAGAAGATAACGCTCGTGATCTGAAAGGATTATATGAACAGTTATATCAAGGAAGCATTAAAAGATAGGAAGGAAAAGAAGAGAATGCCGATAGAAATTTGTAAACAAGAAAAGTGTACAGGGTGTTTTACATGTATGAACATTTGTCCTAAAGATGCAATTATAGTAGGAGAAGATATATATGGGAAAACGATACCTGTTATAAATAAAGAAAAATGTATTGAATGTGGATTGTGTGTAAAAAAGTGCCCGATTAATCATCCTGTAAAACTTTCTCATCCTCAAAAGTGTTATGCGGCATGGGGAAAAGAAAGAGAAGAAAGAGAAGATTGCGCTTCGGGTGGGATTGCTACGGTATTTTCAAATTGTGTCATAAGCGAAAATGGTGTTGTTTATGGAACAGCGTTTAACGATAAGTTAGAATTAGTGCATACGGAAGCAAAAAAGAAAGAAGAGCTGCAAAAATTTAAAGGATCAAAGTATGTACAAAGTTATATAGGATTGATATTTCGACAGATTAAACAGCGATTAGAAGAAGGAAAGTGCGTATTGTTTATTGGAACTCCGTGTCAAGTGGCAGGAGTAAAGTCATATTTAGGTAAAGACTACGAAAATTTCTTGACAGTGGATATTATCTGTCATGGTACGCCTCCGATGAAATATTTAAAAGAGTATATGGATGTAGTTGATCGAAACCATAAAGTAAAAAACATAGTATTTCGTGGGAAAAAAGATTATTATTTTACATTATATGATGAAGAAGGAGTTTTTTCTTGTAAAAAAAGTAGCTGTGATTTTTATTTCTATGGTTTTTTACAAGGATTAATACATAGAGATAATTGTTATATTTGTAACTGGGCAAGACCCGAGAGATGTTCGGATATTACGATTGGTGACTTCTGGGGATTAGATAAGAAAAGTCTTAAAGTGCAATATGAAGGAAAGGTTTCTGTAGTATTGATTAATACAATAGCAGGGGAAAAATTTTGGGAGAAATATAAAAATCATTTTTATTGGGAAGAGCGCACTGTTGATGAAGCAATTAATAAAAATGCACAGCTAAAAAAACCATCCGTATGTCATCCGGACAGGAAATATTTCTTAGAAAGATATAAGGATAAAGGTTTTGTAAAAGCTGTGAAAACACCTAAAATGATAAAGAAGATTTATATTCATAGAATAAAGAATACAGCTTTATATAAGAAATTGAGAAATAAAAGTGAGTAAAGAGGTTATGTTATGATAAAAATAGGAGTTCCCACACTAAAAAAAACAGAAGATAAGGTGCGACTATGCGCATATGTAACCATATCAGATGTAGCATATCAAAAATGGGTTAATCATATTAAGGGTATAAAGAGGTATAAAGGCTATGAAGAAATGTACCACTATCATGCAGGAAAAAAGGAAGTATGGTATGAAGTAGATGTTAAATATGAACAACAGTTGTGTTTAGAGAGAAGTGATGCATTTGTATTAGCAATATTGTATTTTGCAATGATAACCGGGGAAGATATCGAATGCGAGGGGGTTGTGTCGGAAGAATTTCTCCATAATGTTAATACGTATTTAATCCCCTTGAATTGTAATGAAAGAACCGAATATGGTCCAATTCATATATTTGCAGATTCTACTGCGGAATGCCTAAATACTTTAAATAAGAATGGGACGGGAATTAGTTGTGGAGTAGATTCTTTTGATACAGTTTTGACATATTTAGATAAAGAAATGGATGAAGCGCATAAATTATCAATACTTTCCGTATTTAATGCAGGAGCATTTCATGGAATGCCTGATATGCAAAAATGCATTAGACATGAAATGTCAATAGAAGAATGGCATTCATCCGCACTTGATGGATTTAACGAATCATGTATAAGGGGAAAACAGGTCGCAGAACAACTGGGCCTAGAGTTTGTTTCGGTCAATTCAAATGTAAGTGATTTATATCAAGGGGCGTTTTTTCAATCACATGCATATCGTAACTGTTCATGTGTTTTGGCTTTGCAGAAATTATTTTCTCATTATTATTATGCGTCGGCAGGAGAAATAGGAAAACCATATTTTGGTTTAGATGAAGATGCATCTGATAATGTGAATTTATTTTCATCGGATACAGTTCGATTTTATTTGAGCAATCCATTAAAAACACGTATTGAAAAGATAAAGTATATATCAGATTACGATATTGCAAGAGAAAATTTACATGTTTGTTGTGAGGAAATTTATAATTGCGGAAAATGTGATAAATGCAGAAGGACATTGACTATTTTGGATGTGTTGGGAAAATTGGATATATTTAAATCTAGCTTTATAAATATATCAGAGTTTCGTAAAAAAGGATGGAAGAATTATATTTGGGTATTGGATCAACTAAAATCAGACTGTTTTGCTAAAGATTTATATGAATATATGAGGAAAAACCAAATAAAAATTCCTTGTATGGCGAGAATTGTACACTATGCACTTCCATTGCGCAGATTAATAAATAATTTAAAGAAGAAAAAGTGGTAACGTTTATATACAGGAGGGCAGAAGTATGCCAAAATCAAGATTGATGAATTCTACCATAAATATGGTTTATAGTTTTGGCGTAAAGTTAGCATCATTTTTATCGGGATTTGTATTAAGAACTGTGTTTATCCGTGTTTTGGGAATGGAGTATGCGGGAGTATCGGGATTATTTACGGATGTTTTAATGGTTTTATCATTTGCAGAACTCGGTATTAGTACTGCTATGACGTATGCATTATATAAACCTATTGCTGAACAGGATAAAGATAAAATACAAAAATTAATGCATTTTTATAAATGGGCATATCGCTTTGTCGCAGGAAGTGTGCTGGGATTAGGTTTAGTATTTGTACCGTTTATTCATTTAATTATAACGGATGTGCCAGACATTACAGAAAGTATTACTTTGATTTATATACTATATTTGTTGAATACATCGGTGTCTTATTTATTAGTATACAAATCAACAATGTTGACAGCGAGTCAGAAAAATTATGAAATTTCTAAAATTACAATTAAAATTTCTATTATAAGATGCTTAATAGGTTGTGCTTTGCTGATCGGATTTAAGAACTTTATTGTATATTTGCTTATGGAGATCGGGGTGGCTGTAGTCCAAAATATATTAATTGGGAAAAAAGCAGAGAAGTTATTTCCGGAAATGAAAGAAATACCGAAAGAGCCTCTTGAAAAAAAAGAAGTTAAGAGTCTATTTAAGGATATAAAAGCTCTTTTTTTGTATAAGATATCAGGAGTTGTTTTGGGGGGCACAGATAGCATTATTATCTCTACATTTGTAGGAACTGGGGTTGTAGGGATACTGGCAAATTATAATTTGATCGTAAAAAATATCTATACGTTGATTTTACAGATATTTACGTCTATGTCCGCAAGTATAGGAAATTTGGCTGTGACTTCAAGTAAAGAAAAACAATATCAGGTTTTTAAGGCAACATTATTGATGTCATTTTGGTTATTTGGATTTTGTACAGTGGAATTGTATGCAGGATTAAATTTGTTTATGGAAGTATGGATGGGCGCGGGTTATATATTTTCAAAAGGAATCATGCTGATTTTAATTATTGACTTTTATTTAACAGGTATGATGAGTCCGGTAAGTTCTTTTAGAACATCTAACGGTTTGTTTGTTCAGGGGCAGTATCGCCCATTAATTATGGCTGTGATAAATATTGTAGTTTCGATAGGATTAGTTAAATGTATGGGAGTAGCCGGTGTGTTGCTTGGAACGGTTTTTTCGAGAATCGTGACACAGATATGGTATGATCCTTATTTAATATATAAACATGTTTTTGGAAAATCAGTATTTTTATATGCGAAAAAGATGGCGTTATATATAGGAATTATTATTGGATGTAGTGGGATATGCCATTATATAGGAAATCAGATAGAGTATACGAATACATTGATAGAATTAGGAGTAAAAATCATGTTGAATGCAGTTGTTTTTAACGGAATGTGTTTGGTGTTTTTTTCTCGTTCTGAAGAGTTTGTATATTTAAAAAAGAGTATTGATAAGATTGTTTCGGCGGTAAAAGGAAGGAAATAGATTGGTTTATGAAAATCGGAATAGTAACAGTACATGATTCGAATAATTACGGTTCGTTTTTACAGGCGTATGCATTACAAAAGATATTAGAAGAATATGGACATAAAGTATATTTTGTAAGAACAAGAAGTAAAGTGTATTTAAAGTCAATTTTTATCCCTCCAATAGCGCAGAAACGTTTTTTAAAACATCCGTTTCAGATGATTCGGGAACGAAGACTAGGAAAAGAAAAGTGGAAATATTTCTTGGAAGATCAGAAGATATTCAAAGAAATAGATGCAAATGATCTAGAAAAGATGGATGTAGTGATTCTAGGAAGTGATGAAATTTGGAATATACAAGTACCTGTTTTTCAAAGAGATATTTTTTATGGTGTTGGATTGAAACATGTGATTGCCTATGCAGTGAGTGTGGGGCGGGCAAAAAAAGAAGAGGTGTTACAGTATCCAAATATTGTTAAGAATATTAAAAATGTTTCAAAGATGATGGTTCGAGATTTACAAACACAAGATATAGTAGAGACTATTACAGGATTTGTCCCTCAAATAGTATGCGATCCCACGTTTTTAGTTGATAAATCAATCTATAGAAATTTGTCGAAAGGTAAAGTGGGATTGCCAGATGGATATATTCTGATTTATTCATATGAGATTGACACAGAATTAAGATTAAAAATTGAAAGGTTTGCAAATGAAAATAGATTGAAAATTGTTTCTGCTTGTTTTTATTATGACTGGGCAGATTATAATTTTGTATGTGGACCTTTAGAATTTTGTGAGATTATGGAAAAAGCAAGGTATGTTATTACAACAACTTTTCATGGGACTATTTTTTCCATTTTAAATGAAAAGCAATTTATAAGTTTTCCTGCAAGTATAAAAACAAATGATTTATTAAAAAGGTTGGGGTTGGAAGATAGAATTAAAGATAATGCTGTAAGTGATCAAATGATATCAGAGTGTTTAATACAAAATAGAATTGATTATATTAAAGTGAATGAAAATATTAGGGATTTTCGAGAAAAATCTCTAAAACTTTTGTTGAAAAGTATTGAAGAATGTGGAGAATGAAAATGTTGAGTGTAAGAAATACATGTTATTTTACGATTATTGTACCAGTCTATAATACGGAAAAGTACTTAAGACATTGTTTAGACAGTATTTTGTCACAGACTTTTGAGGATTATGAAGTAATATTGATTAATGATGGATCAACAGATGATAGCGCGGCGATTTGCAGAGAATATGCGAAGAAAGATGAAAGAATACGAGTTATTGAGCAGGAAAACAAGGGATTGTTGCAAGTGCGTCGTGTTGGTTTAAAAGCAGCTAAGGGAAAATACATTGTGCATGTAGATTCTGATGACAGCTGTAAAAAAATAATGTTAGAACATATGTATAACTATATTCAGCAGTATAATGCGGACATGTTCATATTTAATTATGATCTGGTGGATGATAATGATAGTTTGATTAAAACTGTAAAACCTTCTGTTTATAATTTGGAAAATAATGTTTTTGAAAAAGAATCGAAAGATAAATTAGTTAAGGCTTTTATAGAAGGATACGAATTAAATAATCTAGTTACTAAATGTGCTAAGAGAGAAACCTATGATATTAATGTTGATTATAGTAAATATGGTCGATTAAGTATGGGGGAAGATGCATTGCAATCAATTCCATTGATTGAAAACGCAAAGAAAATAGTGTATATTGATGAAAGCTTGTATTTGTACCGTTATAACCAGGCAGGAATGTCAAGAAGTATTAAAAAAAGTTATATTTTTGATTATATTCATATACAGAAAAGAACTCGGGAAATGTTAAAAAGTCTAAATATGAGTTTCTTGAATGAACTTTCAGAAGTAAAGTATGTTCATAGAATTATTTCACAATTATTGCAATTAATAGTTGTATGTAAAAATAAAGAGGAGTATTGTGATATTTATGAGCGAACACAGAAGGTGAAGGATGTTAATATGAAATCTTATTTTGAGAAATTGACTATTTCGGATAAAATAGGATATTATTTGATAAAACCTTCTATGTATGGACTTTCAAAGAGAATCAGTAAAATATACTTTGCTAATAAATAAATTTATGAGTTGGAGTTTAGAAAGTTAACGATGATTAGTGTATTAATGAGTACTTATAAAGAGCCGATTTCCTATGTGCAAAAGGCCGTGCAGTCTATCTTGAATCAGTCCTATTCCAATATTGAGTTTATCATAATTGTCGATGATCCCCAAAATGAGCTAGTTATAAAATATTTGAAAACATGTGAAGAGAAAGATGAGCGTATTCGTATCTATATTAATGACAGCAACATAGGATTGGTTGCCAGTTTAAATAAAGGACTTTTGTTGTGTAAAGGGGAATATATTGTGAGAATGGATGCGGATGATATTTCAAATCCGGCACGTTTGGAAAAGCAGTTGTGTTATATAAAAAAGAAAGGTTATGATCTTGTAGGAGCACAAATAGAGACTTTTACAGATGAGCGAACGATAGGAACATTTTGTTTTCCTGAAGAACATTCGAAATGTAAGAAAGCCTTGAGATATTATACGTCGATTCCGCATCCGGCATGGTTTTGCAAAAGAGAAATTTATGAAAAATTAGAGGGCTATAGAGATATTAAAGCATGTGAAGATTATGATTTTTTGATCAGGGCGGTTTTGGCAGGTTTTAAGTTAGGTAATTGTCCTGAAAAATTATTGAGATATAGACGTAATATGTCGAGTATATCAAACACAAATATAAATGCGCAAAAAGTGATTGCGAAGTTTTTGTCTCAAAAATTCCGTCATGGAAAAGAGGTAGAAATGGAAGAGTATAAAGACTATATCCGATCAGAAAAATATGAGAGAGCAGTTTTGAAAAATAAGAAATTAGATCAAAACAAAAAAGAATATAAACAGACAAATAATTTGTTCAAAAAGGTATATTTATTAATCAAAATCTTATTGGATTTTGATTTTATAAGGCAGAAAATATCAATAAAAAAAACAAGCAGGAGCAAAAGCAATTAGCAGAAATAAGGATATAAGATATGAAAATTGGAATTTTATCGATGCAGCGAATTGTAAATTACGGTTCGTTTCTTCAAGCGTATGGCTTGAAAAAAACAGTTGAAAAATTAGGACATGAAGTAGAGTTCGTAGATTATACTATTGAGCCATGTTTAGTTAAGAAACCGCAGCAAACAACAAATATTTTAAAAAAAAGTAAAAAAGTATGCAAAGAATTATGCAAAGGTGTGTTAAAAAGCGGGAGAGTTCTTTTTTTTAAACGTAAGTGGGAGACTTTTGAAAAATTTGAGTCTGATTATGAAAATAAATATTTACCGATTTTAGGTATAACAGAGAAACGAAATATATCTCCGGAAGTAGATTGTTTAATTATCGGAAGTGATGAAGTTTTTAATTGTCTTCAGACAAATAAAAATGTAGGATACTCAAGAGAATTATTCGGAATAAATTGTAATGCGAAAGAGATCATCAGTTATGCGGCTTCATTTGGAAATGCTACTTTGGAAGGCTTGAAGAAATATCGTGTAGATCAGGAAATAGCAGAGGGGTTGAAAAAATTTGAGTCTATTTCAGTGAGGGATCAAAACTCTCAAGATATTGTGAAAGAATTGACAGAAAGAATTGCGGATATGCATCTAGATCCGGTGTTGATATATGATTTTAAAGAGATTGATAGTATAAAAACAGATTATAACTATGCAGAGAAGTATATGGTTGTTTATGCATATCCCGGGCGTATTAACAAAAAGGAAGGAAAGAAAATAAGAGAGTTTGCCAGAAAGAAAAAATGCAGACTTATAGGGATCAGTGGAAGTTTTTGGTTTTGTGATGATTCTGTTTTCCCTTCACCTTTTGAAGTGCTTCGTCTTTTTAGAGGGGCGGAATATATAGTGACTGACACGTTTCATGGAAGTGTGTTTTCTATAAAGTATAATAAACAGTTTGCGGTTTTTGTAAGAGATGGGGAAGAATTGAAATATGGAAATAGCCAGAAAATTACTGATTTGTTAAATAAATTTAAGTTACAAGACAGAATCATAAGTTCGGATAGTGTTTTGGAGGAAGTAATTGATCATCCGATTGATTATAATCGTGTAAATGATAAAATTATAATGGAAAAACAAAGGACGAATGAATATTTAGAAAAGCTTTTAAAAGAATAGAAAATTTGTTTTGAGAAACTTAGAAGAAAAAGATTTGCCTAACAGGGGGATGAAAAGGAAATGAGAAATACAAAGGATATAAGCAGGTTATTTGTTTTGACAGTGATGGCGGCAACATTGTCCTCAACGACAATAAGTGCAGAAGCAGCAGATACATATAGTGTGTGTGAAGAAGCGATAGAAGGATCTAAGGGGAATAGTATAAAAGATATTCCAATGGGTGGAAGTGCAGAAAAGGAAATTCAAATTATAGATGAAAAGGAAACAATAGGAAATACAAGAAATGGTTGGATAGAAGATATAGATGGGCTGCATTATTATGTAAATGATCAAATGCTTGTAAGCCAGGGGTATAAAATAGATGGTTATTGGTATTATTTTAAGGATGATGGAAGCACCCTTAAAGGATGGCGGGAAAAAGAAGGAGACATGTACTACTATGATGAAGAGGGGCATTTGGTAACAAATAAAGGTCTTAAAATAGATGGTTATTGGTACTATCTGACAGGCAGTGGAAGACGAATGGAAAATGAATTCCGCCAAAAAGGAAGTGAATGGTTTTATTATGATGAAGAGGGCTGTCTGGTGAAGGATACGGAATTGGTTATTGGCGGAAAGTACTATAAGTTTCAATCTTCAGGAGCAGGGTATCTTGGTTGGGATGAAAACAATCAGTATTACTATGTAGATAAAGGTTACCGTGCAGTTAACCAAGGAATCAAAATAGATGATTATTGGTATTATTTTAAGGAAGATGGAGAAAGACTGACAGGCTGGAGAGAAAAAGAAGGCGGTAAGTATTGGTATAATGAGATTGGTCAGTTGTCTGTAAATAAAGGAATTGAAATAGCAGGAGACTTGTATTATTTTACCGGCAGTGGAAAGATGCAGCAGAATGGGCTGAGTCAAATAGGTAATGATTGGTTCTATCATGATGAGTTGGGAAGAGCTGTAAAAAACAGAGATATGATTATTAACGGATATCGTTATATTTTCCAAAATAATGGTGCTGCATATCAGGGAATCAAAGAAGAAAACGGAAGCATTATTGGATTTGATACACAGGGAAGGCAGGCCTTTAATGCGGGAGTAAAAGATAGGGAAACAGGGTATTGGTATTACTTTGATGGTAATGGCAATATGGTGAAAAATTGGTGGAGAACAAAAGCCGATGGAAAATATTATTATCAAAATGATGGAATATTAGCTGTTAGTAAAGGGTTAAAAATAGATGGTTACTGGTACTATTTTAATAACAGCGGCAGAATGCTGAGATCTGAATGGCGTACAAAGGATGGAGCGCTGTACTATTATGATACAAACGGACATCTTGTGACAGGAGAAAAACTGTGGATTGATGGCAAATGGTGTGAGTTTGACAGCAGCGGAAAATATATAGATAAGTTTGAAAAAGTTGCGCAGTTGAGAAATTATACATATGTACCATATTGTTGGGGAGGTGCAACTCCAAGTGGTTGGGATTGCAGTGGTTTTACTCAGTGGGCATTGAATTATTTAGGTGTTTCAGTACCGAGATTGGCACATGAACAGGCAACAGGAGGAAGTTGGGTGGATCCATTTGATAAGAGCAAGTGGCTTCCGGGCGATCTTATCTGTTATTCAGAAGGCGGGATCGTATCGCATGTGGCAATCTATCTTGGAAATAACGAGATTATACATGCTTTAAGTCCTAAATATGGAACAATTATTCATGATGTGGATTATTATGAATGGTGGGATTGGGCGACATATCGAGTAGCAGTAAAAAGATATTTATAGAAGAAATGTCCTTTGCCAAAAGGCGGAGGGCATTTTTCATAAAATAGACTAGAAAGTTCTGTGAAAAAAGGTGAGTTTTGTGTATAATAGAATAAGAATGTGATATATGAATCGAAAGCCAGAAACGATGAGAACATTTTTGAGAGGAAATGTTTGGGAAAGGGATGTGAAGTATGAAAAAGAGAAATCAAAAGATAGTATTGCTGATAGGCGCGATCGGAATTTTAAGCGGAAGCATTGTAGTATCGGCAGAGGAATATTCCACTTCAAATGCTGAAATTATGATAGAAGCTGATTTAGAAGTTGAAAAGACGGGGTGGAAGCAGGAAGCAGATGGTTGGCATTATTATGATAATGGAAGAGAATTGATTTCCGAGGGAATTAAAATTGACGGTTACTGGTATTATTTTAATGATGCAGGAGTATCTTTGCGGGATGAATTTCGTCAAAAAGACGGAGGCTGGTATTACTACGATGAATTAGGACATTTGATAGTTAATAAAGGGTTAAAAATTGACGGAGAGTGGTATTACTTTACAAGCAGTGGAAGAAGATTAGAAAATGAGTTCCGCCAAAAAGGGACTGAGTGGTTTTATTATGATGCCGAGGGGCATTTGGTAAGTGACACAGAAATTATAATTGATGGTAAATATTATCGTTTTGGAAGTTCTGGAGCGGGATATCAAGGTTGGGATGAAAATCACGAATATTATTATGTGGGACAGGGATATCGTGCGGTAAACCAAGGTGTGAAGATTGGAAAATATTGGTATTACTTTAAAGAAGACAGCAGAATTTTGACCGGTTGGAGAGAAAAAGAAGGTGAATATTACTATTATAATGAAGAAGGTCATTTGCAGAGTAATAAAGAACTCAGAATCGGCGATGATAGGTATTATCTGACAAACAGCGGCAGAAGATTGCAGAATGAATTTCGTGAGAAAAGTGGAAAATGGTACTATTATGATAGTGAAGGCCGGATGGTTTATGATACAGAAATGGAAATAGGCGGTAAGTATTATCGTTTTGAAAGTTCTGGAGCGGGGTATCAGGGTTGGGATGAGAACTGTGAATATTATTATATGGATCAAGGATATCGCGCGGTAAATCAAGGTGTGAAAATCGGAAAATACTGGTATTATTTCAAAGAAGATGGTAAAGTTTTGACCGGCTGGAGAGAAAAGGAAGGTGGATATTACTATTATAATGCAGAAGGTCATTTGCAAAGTAATAAAGAACTTAGTATTGACGGTGAGTGGTATTATCTGACAAGTAGTGGAAGAAGACTGCAAAATGAATTTCGTGAGAAAAGTGGAAAATGGTATTACTATGATGGTGAAGGCCGAATGGTTCGAGATACAGAGATGGAGATCGGTGGTAAGTACTATCGATTTGAAAGTTCCGGGGCAGGCTATCAAGGTTGGGATGAAAATCATGAATACTATTACATGGAACAAGGATATCGTGCAGTAAATCAAGGGGTTAAGATTGGAAAATATTGGTACTACTTTAAAGAAGATGGAAGAATCCTTACAGGTTGGCGCGAAAAAGAAGGAGGTTATTATTACTACGACGAAGAAGGGCGTTTGCAAGTTAGTAAAGGAATTAAAATCGGTGATTATTGGTATTATCTGTCAAGTAGTGGACGAAGACTGCAAGAGGAATTTCGTCAAAAAGGTGAAGATTGGTTCTATTATGATGAAGAAGGACATCTTGTGAAGGATCTTGATATTGTCATTAACGGATATCGATATATTTTTCAGAGTAATGGTGCGGCGTACCGAGGACTGAAAGAAGAAAACGGAAAGATTATCGGGTTTGATCCGCAGGGAAGACAGGCATTTAATGCAGGTGTCAAAGATAAAGATGGATCGTGGTATTATTTTAATGCTTCCGGTGATATGATGAAAAGTTGGTGGCGTACGAAAAATGGTGGTAAATACTATTATCAGTCAAATGGAAAACTGGCAGTATCAAAAGGTTTACGAATTGATGGACATTGGTATTACTTTACTGAAAATGGAAAAATGCTTATCGGTTGGAGAGTAAAAAACGGAGATAAGTATTATTACAATGCAAATGGGCATTTAGTATCAAATTGTACATTAATAATTGATGGTGTAGAATATATATTTGATGCGTCGGGAAGAGCGCAGGCAAAGCAATTTGGCACAAGAATGTCTGTATTTTCAACTGTTTCTACCAATAATTATAATGGTACATATAATATGACGAAAGCATTGATGAGCTTTAATCAAGTTGTGATCAATCCGGGTGAAACAATTTCTTTCTTTGGAATAGCAGGACCATGCGGAGCAGCCCAGGGTTATCTTCCGGGAGGTGTTGTCGGAGGTGTCGGATACGGAGGAGGAATCTGTCAGGCAAGTACAACACTTTACGGAACGGCGCTTAGAGCAGGATTGACAATTATAGAGCGTAACAATCATTCCGTGCCGTCTACATATGTTCCGATTGGACAAGATGCGATGGTAAATTACGGAACATCAGATCTTAAGATAAGAAATGATCATAATTTCCCGGTAAAAATAGTGACTTATGTATATGGTCAGACATTGTATGCAGAAGTTTGGGGAGTTCAGCCGTCATGGTATGATTATATTAATATACGTTCATGGTGGACCGGAAGTAATACGGCAATCGCTTATCGTGATTATATTAAAAACGGTGTTGTAGTGAAAACAGAGCAATTAAGAGGTTCATATTATTGGTAATAAACAGAGTGTAGTAGGAAATTGTAGTGTATATGCCGCTTCTTATGGAGCGGCATATTATTGTTAGCAGGTAGTCATGATTATGTCAAGTGGAAAATGTTTGCGCAATCTACTTTTAAAACAATGAAAATTAAAAAATAAAGAAGAAAGTGTAACAAAAATGGAATAATTGCATGCTATAAAATGAATGATACAGGAGTGTTAAATTTGGGAATGAGAAAACATTCTGTTTTTGGAGAATAAGATTTTTTACATAGACAAAGAAGTGAAAATAAAGTACAATAATGATCGATAATATGAGGGAGTTATGAAGAGTAGATTTATATTGGTAGATTTTAAGGAGGAGATACATAGTGTTAAATGAAATAGTACCAAAACGTTCATCGGAAATAATGCTTAAACATTTAACTTTTTTTGCATTATTCTTACCAATATATTATTCAGCGGTAAATAGTATTTATTATCCGGAGTTTATATTGGTTAATTTTTTTGCATTACTTTTTATATTAAGTATTTTGATACATAAAGAGTGGAAGCTTAATTATACAAAAGAAAATATATTTGTATTTCTGCTTATAGGAGGAGTAGTTGGCTATACAGTTTGTTCACTTTATGTAAATTATAAATATTTGCATTGGTATGAAGATCAAATAAATATTACAATTTCGTTGATTTTTTTTATTGGATTATTAGTGTTGAAAAAAGATAAAGAAATAGTAAATAACAGAGTGATTGACTTTTTGATCAGAGCAGTTGTAGTTTCTAACCTTATAGGAATTATTTATTATTTTTTGGGATATAGTGCAATAAGTGTTGAAAACGCACAAATACAATTTATTCCTATAGATCCTACTTACTATGAAAAAAGGTTTAATTGGTTATATGGACATAAAAATAATTATGGTTTTATGTTAGTTTTATTTATGGCTTTATTTGTTGTGTATCGAAAACGTTTTCGTAATAAAAAAACATATTTCGCTAGCATTGGTGTTTTGTTTGCGGGACTTATTATATCACATTCTTATACATCACTGTTTGCTGCATTAGTGATTTTTGTGGGACAGTTTGCTGATTATATTGCACATAAGAAAATTAAATTAAATAAGAAATATTTATGGTTTGCACTTCCGATATTTGGAGTAATTGGGGGATTTGGGATAAGAATGATGAGAGAACGTAATTTGCTGACCTTGGGAAGTCGTATTCCCATTTGGAAAGAAAGTGTAAAGCTCATTTTACAATCTCCTTATGGAATAGGAACAGCATATGATACATTTGCATATCCTGTACCAGGATTGAGTTTTAAAGTGTATAATTGTCATAATATGTTTTTGACTTTTATGTGGCGCTTTTCGATTCCTGTTGGTTTATGTTATGCGTTAATATATTTAATTATAATTGTTTATTCGTTAAAACGTAGATTTTCATTTTTATCAGTTGGAATTTGGATAGCGTTATTAATACCGATGTGTATGGATTCGACAATTTTGACAACACAGTTGACCTTTTTCTTTTTTGTGTTATATTGTATTTTCTTTAGGGATAATAAAGAGATGGCAAATTAATTAGTTATATGAAAAAGGACGCTTCTATTTTGTCTTTGGGAAATGCGAATAGAAGTACTATGTAGGTAAAAAGTTAAGAGGTAAAATAAAAGGAAAAGAAAAGCAACTATGCGTATTGCTTGACGTTACAGGTTATATTGATTATAATAGTATGGATATAAATATAAATACAGAAAGGTGAAAGTGATGACGAAAAATATAATTGCTAATTTTAAGAAATATATGTTTTTGTTACAGCAATTAATATCTAGAGATTTTAAGGTTAAATATAAAAGGTCAGTATTGGGAATGTTGTGGAGTCTTTTATACCCGATTATGATGATGGCTGTGATGGCATTGGTATTTACCAATGTTTTTAAATTTTCGACACCAGGGGTTAATTATTTGGCTTATCTTCAGATCGGATTAACACTCTTTAACTATTTTAGCGAGGCTACGAATTTATCAATGAGTTCTATTGTGGCTAACTTTTCTTTGATTAATAAAATATATATTCCTAAATATATTTTCCCATTATCAAAGTGTTTGTTTGTGGGAATTAATTTTTTGTTGACTCTTATACCATTGTATGCGGTTATCTTATTGACAGGAACAGGAATTAATATATATCATTTGATTTTACCATACGCTGTAGTATGTCTTTTTTTGTTTACTGTGGGTACAAGTTTTATTTTGGCAACATTGTCAGTTTTTTTGCGGGATATGTTTTATATTTATGGTATAGTTATACAAATTTTAACATATATGACACCGATAATGTACGATATAAATATGCTTAGTCCGAAACTGCAAATGGTATTAAAGTTGAATCCGTTATATCATATTATTACTTTTTGTAGAACGATTATTTTATATCATGAAATGCCAGATTTAAGAGCTTTTTTGATTTGTGGAGGTTCTGCTATAATTATGCTAATTGTTGGGTTAGTCGTATTTAAAAAGAATCAGGATAAATTTATTTATTATGTATAAGAGGTGCGGTATGATTGACGTAAATGATGTGTCGATGAAATTTAATTTAGGAATCGAAAAAAACTTTTCGCTGAAGCTATGGTTCATCGGGTTATTTAAACGTAAAAAAAAGCATGAGGAAAAGAAAGATTTTTGGGCTTTAAAAAATGTTTCTTTTACTGTAAATAGAGGAGAAGTAGTAGGATTTATTGGAACAAATGGTGCAGGAAAGTCAACTTTGTTAAAGATTGTCGCTGGAGTTATGAAGCCAACAAAAGGAAATGTAGTAGTAAGAGGCAATATATGTCCAATGATTGAATTGGGCGCTGGGTTTGACATGGAATTAACTGCTAGAGAAAATATATATTTGAATGGGGCGGTTATGGGATATTCTAAAAAGTTTATTGAAGAGAAATTTGATGAAATTGTAGAATTTTCAGAATTGCAGGATTTTATGGAAGTGCCGGTTAGAAATTTTTCCAGTGGTATGGTTGCAAGACTTGCATTTTCTATTGCCACAATCGTTGATCCGGAGATATTGATTGTGGACGAGATTTTGTCTGTGGGAGATATTGCATTTCAGCAAAAAAGTGAAAATAAGATGAGAAGTATGATCGGAGGCGGTACTACTGTTTTATATGTTTCTCATTCTATAGATTCGATCAAAACACTTTGTGACAGAGTTGTGTGGTTAGAACAGGGAACAGTTCGTAAAATCGGTTCTGCAGTAGAAGTATGTGATGAATATATGAAAACAGTATTAGAATATAACTAAGGGGAGATAAAATGAACAGCGTTAGTTTGTTAAGAAAAAAGTGGAGAAAATTTAAGGGTGAAGGTGTTAGAATTTCGTATCAGAATGGGTCAATGATAGTTGAAAATTCAGGAGATAGTGATGGGTTTATTGTTTTTCCTGAATTAGAAAAATTTGTCTATAGTGATATGAAAATTGCGTTCGGCGGAGAAGTTTTAGAAGGAAAATCGTGTACGCTGAAATTACTGAATCGACATCGTGCAATACTTGCAGAAATTGAATTGAATTCATTTTCAGTTCTCAGCAGTCATTGGTTTAAATATTATATTTATACCATATTGATTCCGGCGAAATCGAAGATTAGAATTAATCAGATGGATGTGTGTGATTTTAATGAATTTCAGAATTTATATGATGAGTTTTTTACAGGGGATGTTTTATTAGTAGCACCAGGATATCCGTCAATGGCAAATAAATATATGATGGGATTTGTTCATACTAGAGTGCAGGCATATAAGAAGTTAGGGTGGAATATAGATGTTGCTGCCGTTTCAGATTATCCTAATTCCAGCATATACGAATTTGAAGAGGTTAAAGTATTTAAGACAAACTACTATCATTTAAGAGAAGTGTTAAGGCGTAAAAAATATAAAAAAATTCTTATACACTTTTTTGATGATCGGTATGCAAATGTTTTGGATTCAGTTGATATGACGGAAACTAAATTGTATTTTTATTTGCATGGAGCTGAGACATTATATTGGGATTGGGAAAAGATTGCTAGTCCTTATTTTGGAGAAAAAGCTGAGATAAATGATGCACTGAGAGAAAAATTTGAGTGTAGAGATCGAGTTATAAAGAAATATAGTCAATTACCTAATGTAAAGTGGATCTTTGTATCAGAATGGGCAAAAAATAGAAGTGAAGAATTGGTGGGCGTAAAATATCAGAATGTAGACGTAGTTCCATGTCTAATAGATACGGAATTATTTAAGTATGAAAAAAAAGATCCAGAGTTGAGAAAGAAAATTTTTGTTTTGCGTAAGTTTGATAATATTAATACGTATTCACTTGATTTGGATGTAAGGACGATATTAGAATTAAGCAGACGACCATATTTTAAAGAACTTGAGTTTGATATCTATGGTGATGGCATTATGTTTGAAAAAATATTAGCACCATTAACTCAATTTTCAAATGTGCATATGCACAAGACATTTTTAACGCATGAACAAATTAGAGAAATGCAAAAAGAGCACGGTATAGCGTTGATTGCCTCAAGATTTGATACACAGGGAGTTACAATCGGAGAAGCAGCAGCGGCAGGTTGTGTTACTGTGACTTCTGATGTTCCGGGCATAAGACAGTGGTTTCCTTCAGATGTTAATACTATTTGTGAACCGGAGGATTATGTAGGCTATGCAGATGTAATTGAGAGAATGTATTATAATCCAGAAGAATTTGTGCGCTTGGGGAAGGCACTTTCTGATTCTGTATGTAATCAGTTTGATTTTGCGCATACAATTCAGAAAGAATTAGATATTTTTGAAAAAGAAGATGAAATTCAAATAAAAAATTATCGAAAACGGGTAGAAAAACCTGTTTTAACTGTGATTATTCCATCATATAACGTGGGTAAATATTTGAAACACGGAGTAATGTCTTTGTTGAACCATGAAAATGCACATAAATTAGAAATATTGATTGTAAATGATGGCTCAAAAGATAATACTGCTGAAATAGGTCGAGAATTTGAGAAACTGACTACGGTTGATGGAGTATCGATTGTAAAATTAGTGGATAAAGAGAATGGAGGACATGGTTCTACAATAAACAAAGGAATTGAATTGGCGACTGGAAGATATGTAAAAATTATGGATGGAGATGATACTGTTGATTCAGTAGAATTTTCAAAGTTAATTGATATTTTGGAATATGAGGATGCAGATGTTGTTCTAAATGATTATATGAAAGATTATGAGCAAACGAATACTACGGAGGTGGTCTATAATTATAAGTTTATGGCTCCGGGAGTACAATACCATTTTGATGATTTATGTTGGGAAGGTTATGGTTTCGGAGAATGGGGACCTATTTTGGCTTGTAGCTCATATAAAACAGAAATGCTAAAGAGAGCGAATTTTAAGATTTCAGAGAAAATGTTTTATGTAGATATGGAATTAAATACGCATATAGCGATCGCTTGTGATACTTTAAAATATTATCCATTAACAATATACAGATATTTACTGGGACGTGTGGGTCAGTCAGCAAACTATGACGGATATATTCGAAATTATAAACATCATGAGCAGGTGACAATTAATTTGATTAATATTTTGGAATCAAAGCAAAATTTGATTTCTGAAAAGAAAAGAAATTATGTTATTGATAAATTGATTTTGCCAATGATTTCTACACAATACTTGGTAGTTATTGAATGGTTTAAGAAAAGGAATGGTTTCTTGGAATTTGAAAATCAATTAAAGAACTATCCTGAATTTTATAATGCTCCGAGAATAACCACTAAAAAAGTTCGGTTTCATAGATTAACGAAAGGATTTTTGATTCGTTTTCATAGTTTTTTTGTAAGAATCAATGCAATTTTGAGAAAAGTTAATAATTAAGAATTGGGAGAAAAAATGAGCAAAATTAAAGTGATGACGGTTTTTGGAACCAGACCGGAAGCAATTAAAATGGCACCGTTAGTGAAAGAATTACAGTCGCGAGAAGAGATTGAACAGATTACATGTGTTACGGCACAGCATAGACAGATGTTGGATCAGGTTTTGGAAACTTTTCAAATTAAGCCGGAATATGATTTGGATATTATGAAACAAGGTCAGACATTGAATGATGTAGTTCAGAGAGTGTTAGGAAGCATTAGTGAAGTTTTGGAAAAAGAAAAACCGGATATCGTATTAGTTCATGGTGATACTACAACTACTTTTGCAGGAGCATTGGCAGCGTTTCATAGTCAAATTGCAATCGGACATGTTGAGGCCGGACTCCGTACATGGAATAAATATTCCCCATATCCTGAAGAAATGAATCGTCAAATGGTAGGGTGTCTCGCCGATATGCATTTTTCTCCGACAGAGGTGAGCGCTCAAAACTTGTTGAATGAAGGAAAAGACAAGTCTAAGATATATATTACAGGGAATACAGCCATTGATGCGATGGCAACTACTGTTGATGAAAATTATCAGCACCCGATTTTTGAGTGGGTGGGCGATAACCGAATGATTCTTTTAACTGCTCATAGAAGAGAGAATCTAGGGGGGCCGATGTATCATATTTTCCGGGCGATTAAGAGAATTGTAGATGAATTTGATGATGTGAAAGTCGTATATCCGATTCATCTGAATCCTCGAGTAAGACAGGTGGCTAACGATGTATTTCAAGATTGTGATAAAGTACGTTTGATCGAACCATTGGAAGTGTTTGATTTTCATAACTTCCAAAACAAAAGCTATTTGATCATGACAGACAGCGGAGGAATACAGGAAGAAGCACCGTCTCTCGGAAAACCGGTTCTCGTATTACGTGATACAACGGAGCGGCCTGAAGGAATAAAGGCAGGAACGCTGAAACTTACAGGGACGGATGAAGAAGTTATTTATCAAGAGGCAAAGAAACTATTAACAGATGAAGAAGCATATCATGCGATGAGTCATGCAAGTAATCCATATGGAGACGGTCATGCAAGTGAACGTATCGCAGATGCGATTATAGAAAAATTTGGTGATCTTTTGAAGTAAAGGAGAAAAACAGATGGATAGAAATGTAAAATATTTGATTATTGGCGCTGGAATATCCGGACTTACTTTTGCAAACTACGCAGACGATGATTATTTAATTATTGAAAAAGAAAAAGAAGTAGGTGGATATTGCCGTACTATTAAGAAGAAAGATTATGTTTGGGATTATGCGGGACATTTCTTCCATTTTAGTACAGATGAATTTAAGAAGAAGTTTCTTGACAGTGTAAATCCGGAAGATATTAAATATAAAGATAAAAATACAAAAATTATTTATAAGGGAGAATTAGTAGATTATCCGTTCCAGACAAATATCCATCAATTAGAGAAAGAAGAGTTTATAGATTGTCTTTATGATTTATTTCATAAAGAAGAAAAAGAAGATTATGACAGCTTTTTGGATATGCTTTATGGAAAATTTGGAAAGTCGATCGTTGAAAAGTTTTTAAAACCATACAATGAAAAGCTGTATGCAGTGGATTTAAAGACATTAGATAAAGATGCAATGGGCAGATTTTTCCCGTATGCAGACATTCCGGCAATTATAGATAATATGAAAGCGAATAAGGACAGTACTTCATATAACAATAGTTTCCTTTATCCTAAAGACGGAGCAGGTTCATTTATCCAGATCCTTTATGATGCTTTGGACAGTTCTAAAATTTTGATGGAACATGAAGTTGTTAAAATTGATAACGAACATAAGGTTGCGCAATTGGATGACGGCAGCAAAATAAATTACGAATATTTGATCAATACTTCTCCGTTAAATCACTTTTTAGGATATTTTGAAGGCGAAAAGTTTGCTGATTTGAGAAATCAATTATCATATAATAAAGTTCTCGTATTTAATCTTGGGTTCAACAAAAAATCAAAATTCACAGAAGAGCATTGGATGTATATCCCGGATAAAGCGGTGAATTTTTATAGAATTGGATTTTACGATAATATTTTGGATGCAGACAAACTTAGTATGTATATTGAGATCGGATATGGAAAAGAAGATGAAATTACAGAACAAGATGTAGAAATGCAGTTAAAATCAACTCTTGAAAATTTGCATAAGTTGGGAATTATTGATGATGATACAGAATTAGAAGAACATTCGACTATTATTATGGATCCGGCTTACGTGCATATTAATACCGATACAGAGAAAATGGTTCAGCGCTTTAAAGAAGAAGAGGCAAGTAACGGAATCTATACGATAGGCAGATACGGAGCATGGACGTACTGCTCAATGGAAGATTGCATGATTGCTGCAAAAGAATTAGCTGGTGCTGTGTCAACGCACAAAAAATAAGTATAAAACATAAATGAGATGTGAAGTTGGGATCTATGAGAAATAAGATGTCAACTTCTTTTATATGAAGAAAGCAAGAGGTTATATCGAAAAAATGAAAAGTGTAGGACTATTTGATAGTGTTAGAGAGAGAAAGAGTCAAGTATTTTCTGCATTTCTTTCGTTGTGCGGAAGTGCGGGGATTATCTTTTTTTTAAAAATAGGTACAGATGTAGGAAATTATCAAAATAATTTTGCGAACAATATTTTATATTTTGTGTTAGTGTATTTGTTGTATAAAACATGGAACGAATTAATAAAAAATTTTGAGCGACGTAATCTTATTATAAGCTTTATATGTGGTTTTCTTTTTTCAGGCTTATTAATTTTGGGAAGTCAGTTGGATTATTTTGGAGGAATAACATGGACAATATCAACTGTAGCCAAAATTATTTTATTGGCAATGGCAATGTGCCCAATCGTTTATAAGATATTTCGGGTATGTGACGAGCATCAGATTGCGAACACAAAAATGGTATTAAAAAAGAAGTATTGGTGGATTTCTTTTGGATTGATTTTTTTTGTTTGGATGTTAACATATTTAGCTCTTTTTCCGGGAGTCTATGGATATGATGCACCAAATCAGATCATACAAGGATTAGGAAAAATTCCCTATTCAACATATCAGCCGATAGTTCATTCATGGCTTCTAGGAAAGTGTGTGGAATTAGGCTTTAGATTCACAGGAAGTTATGAAATTGGTTTAGGAATTTATTCTTTTCTGCAGCTAAGTTTCATGGCATATGCAGCAACTGAAGTATGTATGTATATTTTGAAAAAAACAAAGCATTATTTTTGGTGGATTGGAAGTTTGATTGTTTTTTGCTTTTTCCCCTTGCATAGTGTGTTTGCTGTTTCGTCTACAAAAGATATTATATTTACAGGAATTTTTTCTTTATTGTTTATTAAAGTTTTGGAAATGACGGAACATACAGATGAATTCTGGAGTTCTCCTAGAAAAATAGCGATTTATAGTTTACTTTTGTTTGCATTATGTTGGTTTAGAAATAATGGAGTTCATATAGTAATCTGTATGCTTTTGGTATCTGTTATATTGCTTAGAAAACAATGGAAAAAGATAATACTATTTACGCTAATTCCGATCGTGGCATTTAATTTTATACAGAGCTCTTTGATAAAATTTGATATTGTAGCTGCCGGTCCTACTTTACGAGAGATGATGAGTGTGCCATGTCAGCAGTTAGCCAGGGTGTATACCTATAATAGTGAAAGTTTAAGTCAGGCAGAAAAAAAAGAGTTATTTGAGTATATACCGGAGGAAGGACTTGCTGCTTATGCACAACTTCCGCTGATATCAGACAGTGTGAAGGGAGTATTAAATACAGAAAAAATAGAAAATGATATGGGAAAATTCTTATCGTTTTATTTGAAAGTAGGTATAGAAAATCCCAAAAGTTATATAGAAGCATTTATGCTAAATACGCTAGGTACTTGGTATCCTAATAAGTATTATCAAGACTGGAGACAAGCTCATCCATATATTGAAACTAAAATGATTGATGCTAAAGCATACTGGGAAAAGTATATTCAGATGGAGAGGATGAGTGTGCTTCCGCATTATGAATATTTGCTGGTAGGTTTTTTTGAACATGCGTTTTGGGAAAAGATTCCTATTGTGTCATCAATATTTACTTTAGGTACTTATACATGGCTGATTGTTTTGTGTACATTTTATGCTATACTTAGAAAGAATTATAAGGCACTTGTACCATTAAGTCTTTTGTATGGAGTGATTATAACAATGATGTTGGGTCCGGTTTCTTTAATACGATATGGGTATCCGCTTATTTTTACAGCACCACTTGTGATTGCTGTGGTTTTTAGAAAACGTTATGATATATGAAAATAGTGGTTTATGGCAAAATGAAGATAAAAGAAAGAGAAAGGAAAAATACAAAAAATGGATAAAATAGCAGTTTTGATTCCTTGTTATAATGAGAGTCAGACAATTAAAAAAGTAGTGGAAGATTGGAAAAAGGAGTTGCCGGAAGCTACAATTTATGTATATGACAACAATTCTTCGGATAACACGGCTGCAATCGCAAGAGAAGCAGGAGCTGTTGTTCGTTATGAATATCAGCAGGGAAAGGGAAATGTAATCCGTCGCATGTTTCGTGAAATAGATGCGGAATGTTATATCATGATTGATGGCGATGATACGTATCCGGCAGAATTTGGACGGGAAATGGTTACGAAAGTATTGGAGAGAAATGTGGATATGGTAGTAGGAGATCGTTTGTCATCCACTTATTTTGAAGAAAACAAACGTCCGTTTCATAATTTTGGAAACAGTCTTGTAAGAGGAACGATCAATCATTTGTTCAAGAGTAATATTCGTGATATTATGACAGGATACCGGGCTTTCAGCTATCAGTTTGTAAAGACGTTTCCGGTTCTGTCAAAAGGTTTTGAGATTGAAACGGAAATGAGTATTCATGCTGTACACAAAAACATGCTCGTTGAAAATGTAATCATTGAATATCGCGACCGTCCTGACGGAAGTGAATCGAAGTTAAATACTTATTCAGATGGATTTAAAGTGCTCAAGACAATCGGTAGATTATATAAGAACTATAAGCCGCTGGGATTTTTCGGAATGTTATCGGCGTTGTTAGTTCTAATTGCGGCGATTTTATTTATTCCTGTTTTTGTGACATATTTAAAGACCGGATTAGTACCTAATTTCCCGACATTGATCGTCAGCGGGTTTGTTGCGTTGGCAGCGATTCAGTCTTTCTTTGCAGGATTGATTTTAACAACGATCGTGGAAAAAGATCGTCAGGATTTTGAATATAAACTGCAGATGATCAGTATGGAAAAAGGAAACAAAGACCATGAGTAATACAAAGAAATTATTTTCCCAGATTATAAAATTCGGGTTTGTAGGCGGAACGGCTTTTGTTATTGATGCAGGATTATTGTTTTTACTGACGGAATTTTGCGGGATTCATTATTTGATTTCTGGAATGATTTCTTTTACGGCATCAGTGATATACAATTACATTTTAAGTGTAAAATGGGTATTTGATGCGAAAAAGGATGCGAATAAGACACAGGAATTTATTGTGTTTATTGTGTTAAGCGTGATCGGTTTGGGAATAAATCAGTTGTTTATGTGGCTGTTTGTTGACATGATGCATATTTACTATATGTTGTCAAAGATCATTGCCACTGTGATCGTTATGGTCTACAACTTTATAACAAGAAAGATTTTT
>ENA-OPWK01000014-OPWK01000014.1-human-gut-metagenome-genome-assembly--contig:-NODE-14-length-42955-cov-13.438531_pt1 | contig 42955 bp, 55 predicted proteins | sample MGYA00241509_ERZ502010 | MGnify/ENA primary metagenome ERZ502010 (study PRJEB25962, sample SAMEA2042014) | human gut metagenome | biome: human gut; feature: human-associated habitat; material: faeces... | reverse complement strand
GTGCATTACCACCAGCGGCACGCCCGCCACCTTTAGGGGACTCTGCGTAAACATTCATCATGGTGTTTACCTCCTTATCGTATTGTGAGCAAGGGACTAGGCTGTAGGTAAATACGGAAGACCTACGCCATTCCTAAATCTCTGAATACAATTATACACCATGGGTATTAAATGTCAATACTTTTGGGACAAGAAAAGGGACAATTTTCACCGTCATACTCTAACACCTTACTTCTTGCTTCAATTAAGCGGTCCTTGAAGTCCTCGTCTGGGGTATTTATATCAAACGCGCTGTGTTTCCAGTAATCACTACAGCTTACAGCGGAAGTACAACCTAACACATATCCATCTGATGTAAGAGTAAGAGTATCAAGGAACTGTGTGCAAACTTCCTCCGGGTATATACTCATTCCAGGCACAACAACGTCTGTGTTATACTCTAAAGACTTTGCAACCATTTCTATTAAGTCTTCCTCGTCTTTTGTCATATCGTCAATGTCACGCTCCTGCATACGGACTATAACGTCTTTACCTAAAGTAAGAAGTACTTTAAAGTCTTTAACGGTGGTGTGGTAATAGTTTGTCAACCTCTTAAGTTTACTGTACACTTCCGCTATCTCTGCTATGGACAGAGGTTCAAGGTCTTCGGCGTTACCTATTGGCATTATTGCCCGGACGAAAAACTCTCTAACACCTAACTTCACTAACTGATACAACATTTCATTGATGTAGTTGTAGTTACCTTTGTGAAGGTCGATAAATACCTGTAACGGAACTTTATTCGTAACCAGGAAATGTATAGCAGTTAAGATATGCCTACTGGTGTTTCGTAACTTCTGTTCTTTATCCGTCACGGTCTCAATATCATCAACGGACAGGAACACCTTGTCTAACAACCTTTCATTCACTAACTGCTCATAATAGTTAGTCACGGTCAAACCGTTTGTTACAACACTGTATTCAACATCAGAAGGTAACACCTTTCTTAATGTCCTTATGGAATCAAATATCGCGCTATCAATCATAGGTTCTTTACCACAATAGTGAATACTCTTAAACCCAAACTGCTTGTGAAGTCTGATAGCAAATTCAGTAAGTTCCTTCTCTGACAGGTCTTCCCGGTGTGATGTTTCGTACCCGTAGTAACAATGAGCACAACTGAATTGACACCTGTTATTTATGGTGAATCTTAACTCATTCACCGGGTACTCTTTATAGGTGGTCTCATACTGTTCGTGTGTTCCTCTGGGGCTGAATTTTACGTCCCGTGGGTGTTTTAACTCTAACTGTGACATGATTTCTTTGACTACTTCACAATCATCACACACGCCACACGGTTTCCCGTCTGCTGTAGGTTTATCACAACTGTGGAAGTCACTTTCAGTAATACCGTACTTGTAAGCAAGACCAACAAGGTTATATTTGTCGCTCTCTATAAAAGGTGCTTCAATACTAACACCTATTATCTTTGATACCTCATTCATGGCATTAATGAATATAGGTGACGTGTCTGGATACCCGTGGTGTGACTTTAACACTGCAAGATAAACCTTTTCTGCACCTACACTCTCTGCAAAGGAAAGCGCATATGACAGAAAAATTAAATTTCTCATTTCAAGATACTGCTTGTCTACCTTAAACTCTCCCTCATTATAGAAGTCACTGCCCGTCCAGTATATCTTTGGAAGACTGACACCTATATACTGCGCGTCAAGGTCTACAGAGTTTTTACGCGCACAGCGTCTTTCTTGTTCCATGGAACGCTGACCGTATTCAAAAAACAGTGAGTATACAAGACTGTCTTCTTCAACCTCTTTTACATAATGTAACAATACGGTGCTGTCAAAACCTCCACTATTTAATACTACAACTGGTTTACTCATAGTAACTTTCCTCCATGTCTGTATGGTCTGTCTTTGTTCTTTTCCATCTTCTTTAATATTGCCGCTTCAATGTCAAGCTGGTGTCTTGAACTTAGAGTAAAAATCCTTATAACTGTGTCTGCTAGTTCCTCAGTTATCTTGTCTTTACGTGTTCCAAACCCTCCTACTCTAAACTCCTGTAGTGCTTCGGATAACTCACTGTGACACAGTGCAATTTCCTCTGCAAATGAAACAGGCGCCTCATACCACCCGTGTTCAACTGCTGTCTTATACGCTTTTTCTGTTAAATCGTTTATCTGTCCCATGTTATGTATTCCTTTCATACGAAAAGACCTGTCTTTATTAGCACAGGTCTTCGGTTGTCCTACTTCTTATTCTTTTTGGGTTTCTTCGGTGTCTTCGGTTTCTTTGTGCCACAAGCCATTGTCGTTCTCCTTTCTGTCTACGTTATTGAAATAAGACGGCGGTAAGTTGTACTTCACCATTAACAGTGTTCTTGCCATCATTTCAATTTCATTGTGTTTGTATCTGTTATAGAACCCGGCGGTATAATCACCATCTTCTACAAACTGTACAGGGTCTTCCTTTAAGTGCAATAACTCATGCACCAAAGACTGTTCGTGGCCCACTCTCGCAACACTGCTTTTGCAAGCATCAAGAAAGTTATCGTCTGGCAATGGAAGGGTGATTATCGCCGCTTTCTGCTCAAATACTCTGCGTACGTCGCCGGACTGTTCGTCATTAAGTGGTTCTTCATTTATCCGCACGAACTTAAGTTTTATGGCCCAATCGGTAAGATATAACTTCTCTAACCAGTAGTATAAACAATCATATGCTTCGTCCCGGTTACTGAACACTTTAATAGGTCTTTTACCGGGAAGGTAGTCTTCAAAATATTCCCTAAGTGTGTTTTTCTGTGTTGGTAGATTTTTAGAACTAATATGCCCTGGGTATTCTGGAAATGGGCGATTTTCATTTACCTTCTCTTTAAGACCTGTAAGTTCTGATTTAACGTCTAATACGTTAGACCATATAATCTCAATAAGACCATTGTAGTAGTCTTGGTCTTTTTCTGGACTACGTTTTCCAATCATGTGTTTTACCTCACTGACAGAATTTTGTGTAACTGAATCTGAATCCGGGCATTAAACAGCTTATCTCTCAAAATCCAGTTCACAAGTTCTTGTCCTATCACTGCTTTGCCGTCTGTGTCAAACATGGGACTAAACAAAATCTGTGCACTGGTATTATAACGCTTTAACACGTTACGGGCAAATTGGTAGTCCTTCTCGTCTGCCACGACAAACTTCACCTCGTCATGTGGCTGTAAGTACGCAAGGTTTCTGTAAATGTTCTTCTCTGACACCTCACTGCTGGGGCATTTAATATCCATCACGTACTTAAATGACCTTCTCACGGGGTAAGGCTCTAACTCTACACACCCGCTGGTCTCTACGGACACGGTGTAGCCCCGGTCGGTAAGTTCGATAAACACGGGTATAAGTTCCTGCGCGTAAATCATAGGTTCTCCACCTGTGAAGCACACGTTCTTACACTTCAATGCGTATATCTTTGATAGCATGGTGTCAACACCAATACGCTTTCTGTCACTCTTTTCCTGGGGCTGGTCGCAATAGGAACACCCAATCGGACAGCCATACATTCTTACAAATATACAAGGGTGTCCTGCGTCACTGGATTCACCCTGTATAGATAAAAATATCTCATGATAGAACATCATATACAACACCTCTTTCTCTAGTCTCTCGACCACTCTGCATAGCTGTCTTCTGTCTCCCACAACTTAATGTTTGACACATACACACTTTCATCAAAATCATCAAGTCCTGCCTGAATATTCGCGGCAAAGTCTTCTACCATAATCTCGGCGGTGGGGTTGTAGTAAAAGTCATTTAACAGTGAATGGTCTAACGGACCTACAACCTTTCGGTTCACAATGTCTTTGAGGACTTTAAAATCCATTATCATACCCGTTGCGTTGCGGTCTTTGTTTAAAGGCTTATCTGTGGTGACAGTCACGGCAAGTTTATAAGAATGACCGTGAAGATTAGCGCACGCACCTACATAGTTAGGTAATCTGTGTGCCGCTTCAAAGGTGAACATTTTTGTAATACTCGTTTTCATATTAACACTCTCCTAATATTATGTCTTTCTTCTTTATGGTGTACCAGTTTTCGTCTTCACTTAACACCTGTATGTCTTCATCTTCGGCATAATCATCAATACTAAACATTGGGTTACACCCTATGGCTATTATTTTGGTCTTTCTAGGTGGTTGTTTCTTTCCATGGTAATAAATCTCGTCTTCTGTGAAATACCCCAATATCTTGCTCATTATGACTTCTCCTTTCGGTCTTACATCACAATAAGTCTTGCGACCATGACGGTCTTTGTCTTTTCAGAACCTTCTTCAATGACTTCATCAAAGCCGGGTCTTATATACAGGTCACGTCCTTTACGCGCAACATAACCTCTCGCACTTGCGATAGCTTTATACATCTGGTTCACTGCCCCGGCACCAATCGCTCTCACCTCTACAGCGGTGCTATTTTCAATGGCAGTTAAAAGACTACCTGCCAACTTCTGCACGTTGGTGTCTGAGGAAACATGAACAATGGTAACTCCTTCGGTGTTGGTGTTTTCTGTCTTACCCATGGTTATACTTTCTCCTTTACTCTTGGTTTAGGGTCAATCGCTACAATGTCTTTTGTAGTCAACCACCCGTAGTTTCTGCTGTCATAACTTTCACTGGGGTTATCACCCTCAACCCACACATACATAATACCTTCTTTGTACTTAAACGCTGTGGCTCTCTTTATGGCTTTAACACCATTCGGACTATTCACTACAACTACAGAACCTTGTCTTATGTCACAGTGTTTGTAGTTGTATCTTAAGCCCAGCACAACATCACCATCTTTGTATGCGGGGTACATTGAACGGCCGTGTATTCTTAAAATGGGGTGTTTGTAAAGGTATCGCGCAATAACACACGCTACAATAGCCCAGCCTACATTTAACAACACCATCATTTACTAGCACCCCTTTTCTTTGTCACGGTCTTTATGATAACCTCTGGGATATGGATAAGTTTTAAGAAGTGTTTGAGGTCTAACACTATATAGTCCCGTGAGGTTCCGTACTTGTGGAAGATAACACAAGGAATCTTACCTTTGGGACAATCACTCTCAGCCTGTGCTACCCACTTTGGCATGGCCCAGTTCTTATAGTTCTTGCACTCGATATGCAAGACCGTCTCAACGTCTGCGTCAAGCGGTATAATGTCACCTCTAAAGTCTTTGGTGTTTGCGTCCGATTTCTTTGCAAACCCTCCGCTCTGCGGTGTTCTCACAAATTCAACACCTAACATACCTTTGAGTATTTCAGCAACTTTGCGTTCATACTCACCACCTTTGACTTTGTTTCTCTTTCCCCTTCTCTGGGCTTCTCTGTGCACTTTTTCTTTGTTCTCTGCACCCTTACTGTTAATCTTTAACTTTGGCAATTTCTTAACTCCTTTCTGCACTTTATTGTGGTTATCATTATACCGCATTATATGTATTTTAAGCAAATGAAAAGTGCGTCATATTTCAGACGCACTAAAACACTGACTATCTACCTACATTGTGCTGTCTATTCTCGTCCTTCATATCACCTGTTCTGCGGGATATTTCACGACTTATTAAAAAGATAGCGTCCTCTATGTTATCTAACACACTCTTTAGGGTGTTAGACTTATTGATGTAGTCTACCAATTCATAGTAGCTTTCCTGCACCTCCGGCTCACTCTGCACAAGCTGGTCTTTTGCGCGTTCTGATAACCTGGACTGTGTGTATTCCCGGTAGTAAGGATTACTCACGTCTGTATACACCCTTTTCTTTTCCTCGATACACAATTCAGTGCGGGACAGTATAGTCCTCACGTACATTTTGTACTGTGTAAATGCACTTAAGTATTCACCTAGTTCTTTTGGGTGTACTTCTGTGATACGTGACGGAAGACTTAAAAAGTCCTGGTCTACGTTTAGTAGTTCCTCGTCAAACAACACTATGTCTTCTTTGTTAAGCTGTTCTTCCATGTTTGCCATGTAGTTTTTGTGTAGCTGGCGGGGATTAACTTTTTTGGTAGGGGTGTTAGGTGGCTGTTTCTGTTTCGGCTTTAGTCCCATGCTCTTATATCCTCGTCTTCAATTATCAGTGTTTCGCGTGAGTTTACAGGGTTTTCGTCCGGGATTTCCTCTAACTCTGGAAGGTCTTCTTCTGGTGTCTCTAAAAATCTTTCTACAAATCCTTCAAGGTCTTCTTCACTGTCAATATCTATGTCTTCCTCGTCAATCACTTTTGCTACCTCTGTAACTATAGTGATAATGGCTTCTGACATTAAATTAATACCTTCTTTGAGGTCTTCTATTGCCGCCTTTAATTCTCTTGTCATAACTTAATTCTCCTTTCTTATAGCCAACACTCTGTCTTGTAGTTACAATACTTACACCCTTGACTTGACCTGCTTTCAAATTCTCTCTGTGGTACTTTCTTACGCCGCACACACTCATTGAGATAAACACAATCATCAAGTATGTTTTTGAGAATGACCTTTGATTGGGCCTCTTTGGTGCTTACAAGAAACTCCTTCAAGTCCTGGTTGTTCTTGTTCTCATAAAGAAACACCACATCAGTGATAGGCTTGTTCACTTTCATTAAGATTCTGTCCATCTTATTGTGTAACTCACACTGGAACCTAATCTTTTCTTCACGGGTGTGTTTTCTACCTCCTTTCAAGTGCTGATAGTACCTAGCATATCTTTTCATGCGTGCCGCTTTACAGATTAAAAACTGCTCATAGGTCTTGTATCTCTGGTGTAAATATTTCCTCCGGGTTTCAATACAGAACACGTACACAAGACCCTGCATAACGTGTTCGTCTTTTGGTTTCTTAAGATTATTAAATTCCCGGTCATTCATGGACTTTAACTCTAACACACGGTGCGCGTCTACACAGTCAAGAAGACCGTCTGTGTGTCCCTGTATGTTGTACTTGTCATTAACAACGGGTATCTCGTCTAACACCAGCATACCTTGTTCTGTGAGGTAGTGCTGTATTCTTTCATGCATACCGCTCCCGTTATCAAATATTCGTCTTGCTCTTGCGCTCACTGCACACCCGTCTTTCTCGGTCTTGGTACGCGCATAGTATCTAGCGCGCATACACGTCCCAATCTGTGAAGGTGCATTAACATCAATAGCCCTGTCATTGTCTTCTTTATTCAAGGACATAAGGTAAATGTCCAGCGGTTTAATGACAAAACTGTCTGTCTTATTCATTGCCGAATAGTAGTCTTTTAAAGCCATCTGCTAGTCTCCTTTTACACACCTGTAAATGTGTTTACTTCTCAAATACTGTGATATTTCCATTAAATGAAACGCCTCTGCTATCTTGCTTTTCAGTGTGCAACACTCCACCGCCTCTAATGCAAACTCTCTGGCGTAGAAACTGCCTGTCTCGTACAACACACCATCATAACGCATACCGTGTACGTTTCTGTAATCACCTACGAGTATTGCTTTAAAGATGACTATAAGTTCTGGGTACATAACACGCAATTCCTGTCCTTTAATGTATTTCTGGACGATAGCACCTTTTGAATTTTCAGCCTCTATTATATCAAACATAGCGGCGTTTAACTCTCTGCGCACATTACACACGACCGCAATGTTCAAGTGCTTAACATTCATTATGATACCTCCTTCTCTATAACACGTCTTACAAACACGTCCCAATCTACAACACACAATTCAAAAGACACGGGAACGTGTTCTATTTTCCCGGACACATAAAACACCTTATCCTTTTCAGTGACAGGTACTTGTTTTGCGGTCAAATAACGTTCTGATTCTATGGTATCATCTTCCTCGTAGAATAGACCAGAACTTCTTACTACCCTACGCGGTTTGTCCTCAAAGAAGTCTGAACACTTAAACACTGCTTTCTTGTGCACCCCGTCTTCAAGGTCAATACACATAACAGGAATACGGAACCCATCACTTGTAGCTTCATCTGTTATCTTTAACCACGTCTTAATACTTAACGGGTATACTTTCTTTTCTGTGGTCTTACACTCTACTAAGTAATCACTACTGCGCACATCACCTTTTGCCATCCACAATGCGCCGCTGGCAAGTGTAACACGCCCGTTTACTTCTCTTGCAACTCTACTCTCCTGTCTCTTTGAACGTTCTTTCTTTGTTCTTATCATAGGTACACCCCTCACCATGTTTATCAACATAATTGGCAAACCCGTAACACTTAATGCAATTAAAACAGTCCCTGTTTATAAGACTGTTGTGCTCACATCTAACACACTTGCATACAGCACAGGTCTTTTCTACCTTTACGTATTTCATAACTACCTTCCTAACAGCTTGTAACGTTTCTTGTTTGCTCTTTCTGGTGGTTTCCACCTAAGACAACAAATGTTGTTACCGTTTATCATCATGTCATACTCTAGCACGTCTTCATTCTGACATACTTCCTCAGTATCACCTTTACACTTCTGAAAGTATCTACAATTATAACACGACATTAAATACTGACTACTCTTTTCCAGACGGTCTATTATTGCGTCATAACCTATATTAAACTCATGCTTCATAATGGTTACCTACAATAGCAACTTTGTAAATCTTCTCCCTGATTTCTTCTAACAGGTGTGGTTGCTCTTTCAGCGCGGAAATAATAGAATCAAGTCCCTGGTACTTCTCACCGTTATATTTGAACCACCCGCCACTTCTTTCAATGACGTTATACTTGTATCCTAACACAACTATTTCTTTCTGGTTATCGACATAACTTTTAGGAACACCCGCTTCATTTTCTTCAAAGTAAAAGTCAAACTCCCCGCTTCTCATTCTCGCGTAGGTCTTGTTCTTGGTTATCTTATACTTGACTACTTGACCTACTGGTTTCTTGTCTTGTCCCTTACCTTCATAAATCCAATCACCTGTGCGGAATCTAAGTTCAACACTTGCAGTAAAACCTTTTGCACGTCCTCCTGGACTGTATTCCGGGTCTCCGTGCATAACACCTATCTTCTCACGCAACTGGTTAAGACCGATTAAGGTGAACGCTTCATTACCCATTCGTTCTAAACGATTGTTGTTCATCTGGTATTTACGGAAAAACTCTCCCCACAACTTCTGTGTAACACCTAATTGGGTGGTGTCTTGCATTTCACTCTCATTCTCTTTGTTGGCACCTAAAGCGGCGATACTGTCTAAAAGACCAACTTGTACAAGACCACTTTTTTGTAGGTCTAACAACAACTGTGCCGCTTCCTCTAAACTGTCTGGACGGGAATAGTAAAGCATATTAGGGTCAATACCTAAACGCTCTAAATACTCTGGGTCTGTAGTTCCCTCTGCGTCTACTAAAACACACACTTTACCCATTCTCTGCGCGTTGCGCAAAATATGCAAGGACGTTGTAGTTTTAGTAGAAGACAACGGCCCTGCAATCTCTGTATATCGACCACAAGGTATACCACCACCTAAATCAATATCGAGTGACAATGACCCTGTTCTTATTCTCTGTATCACAAGACGCTTTTCTGGAACACCCAACGTCACTGTGTTTTCCCCAAACTTCTTTGACAGTTCGTCTAATAACTTCTTTTGGGCCGGGGTTATAGACTTACTCTGTGTCTTTGGTGTTGTCTTTGTGGTGGTCTGGTTTCTGGAAACACCAACACTACCTTTTGTCTTTAAACTAATTTTCTTCGGCACGTTCTAACACCTCCTGGTACTCGTCACGTATATCAAAATCACCATCATTTTCAAGCTGGTTCAAAATTGCGGTGGTGTAAAACTCTGACAGTGTTGTGTACCTTTTCTTATAGGTCTGTGCGGCCCGGTCTGTAAGACACGGTTCAACAAGAATGGTGTATCTCTCATTAGCCATTTAACACTTCCTCCTTATGTATTTTAATTTAGTAATACAATCATAACATTTTTCAAAACATAAGTCAATTTAACGTAAAAGGACGGGACAATTAAGTCCCGCCCCATGTGATTAACACCCTGTACAACGCTTATTTCTTTTATGTGCTTACTGGTCTACATTGTTTGGGTTATACCCATATAAATCAGCTTGCATAATTGACTTTCTCGGCTGTACAACAACATCACCGTTTGCTAACTCTATAGTTATTTCATTCAATGTTGTTTTAAGTACGTGACCGTAGTAGTCGTTTGTGGCTGTCCAGAACAAGTCGGAACCTGTGTAAATCATTCTGCTTGTAGGTATCTTGCCATCAAACTCTTTTGTGGTTGTTTCTGTTTGCTGGTTCGCTGTGGTCTCTGTAGCGTCTTCTACGGTGTCTGTAGGCGTTTCTCCGGGGTATTCGGCGGTATAATATGCGTCTAGTGATTCTCTAACGCTCTCGCGCTCGCTCTGCTTTTCAGACCCTTTCTTTAGTCTTTCAAGTTCGGCGTTCATGGAGGACATTTCTGCCGCTACACTCTCAGATACTACAACACTTGAACTAGCTTGGGCTGTCTTAAACATTTTGTTGACTGACACGCCCGCTACTGTGAGAGCGAAAAACGCTATTATGGTGAACAACATAAGCTGTAAACGAACACCTTTTCTCACAATGAACGGGGTCACAATCAATTCAACAACGGCCCACAATACAGCGTGTACATACTCACCTCGTATACTGATAAAAGCAAGTATCGCACTAATTATAACAAAATCGAAATAAATAAACTTTGTCCTCTCGTCACTAAACATTGACTTCTCTTTCTTGTCTTTCATATGAAAAACCTCCTAATATGTTTAGCGTTGTACGAGTGTGTTAATCACACGTACATATTAGCATAAACATATTAGGAGGTCAATACCCTACTTCATGTAAATTGTAATACGTCTTACATATCAGCAATAATACCGCACAGCATTTTTACACGGTCATTTGCTTTGTCACGTTCTGCAAGTGCACCTTCTAACTGCTCACGCATAGCGTCCAGTTCTTTAGTGAGGTTGTCAATGTCTGTGCGGTGCGTCAATTCGATAACACCTAAAGCACTGCTCACATTCTGCACAGCTTCCTCAATAGCTTCATTAGTGAGGGTGTCAAATTCCCCGGCGGTCACAATCGCCCACACAATGTCCTCTACGTTATTTGTGCGAACACTTTCAAGGAACTTTGCTACCCCTTTAGGGTCAACACTAGAAGTCTTATCCTGGACTGGTGCTGTGGTTGCCTGTGGTGCGGGTGTTGGTGTTGCTTTCGGTGCCTGTGCACCTACGTTCTTCTTTACTGCGTTTCCTGCTAACTTACTTGTCGTTGTTGCCATGTTTTCAATCTCCTTTTCTACTTTTGTATTTTGTGACAGCTTCTTTGCTGATAGGTGAAATATAACATCAACAAAGAAACTTGTCAAATTACCTTATTGCAAACACCTTGTCAATCTGGTGTTGTAACCAAACACTAAACTTAAAGCGCAAATACTTAACCGTGCTCCTTCTGTACATGGAACCATAACAATAAGATTCACACATATTAATATTAGCACAATTACCACACAGGTCAACCCATTTTTGGTCTTTCATATAACACCTCTTACTTTGCGTCTTGATAACTGTCAGATTTTACTTGGCATCCTGGTAGGAATCCCCTGAATCTGCGTCTGCTCTAAGGGGTAGGTTCAGTTCAATGTTATCACCGAATGGGTGTGCCATTAACTCTTGCAGACGTTTAGTGACTACCTCTACGTGTTCTTCTGGACATTCCATGACAAGTTCATCATGCACTTGGAGTAATAACAGTGCACCGTGTTCTACAAAAAACTCGTCAAGGTCAACACGGTTCTGTGCACTGGACGTTATGTCTGCCGCGCTACCTTGGATAGGTGCATTAACACTAACACGTTCACAATACCCTACAGTACCAAAGTTATCACTGTTAATGTCTGGGATACGTCTTTTACGGCGTTTTAAGGTGTACACATACCCATGTCTATGTGCATAGCGTTTTTCTCTTTTAATGAACTCAGCAACACCCTTGTATGAATCAAAGTAACGGTCAATGTAAATCTGTGCTACTATCTCCCCGTCACTAGGTACTTTACGTCCCCGGAAGTTACGCTTAAACTCTGATATCTGTTTAGCATACAGTGTGGTGTATTCCTCACTACCTAAATCAATAGGTGAAGATTGGTCGTCCTTAAGTGCTGTGTACAGTCTATATCTACCACCGCCGTACATCAACATAAAGTTAATGGTTTTCGCGGCTTGTCTCAAATGGTGGTACAGCTTTTTAACCTCATTTGGTTCACAGTCAAGGTTGAACATATTAACAGCAGTGGCACCGTGGGTATCTGCCCCGGACAAGAACATATCAATCAGATTCTTGTCTTTACTATTGGACACAAGTATGTTGTTGGCAAAGTAGTTATGGTTACCGAACACTTCTAAGTCATACCCAGACTGTATCAATGACTTTTTAAATAACGGGTCCCCTTTCTGCACTCTCTCTATACTCACAATCTTAACTTCTGTAACATCACGATGTGCAGTGTTCCAGATATAAGTACCTACTAGGTCTTTTAAGAAGTGAGGAAACTTATAGTTCATGCACTTGGGGCAATAAGGTGCTATAGCCCTTAAAAACTTATTAAAATAACTTCCCGATAAACTAATACCTGTAGAAGTAAGTCTGAAATTAAAATTAAACTTATCATTTAAAGCCTTAACTACATCAAGGGATATATTCTTTCTAGCAATAGTTAGACTGTATCCGCTCATACTACAACACCTATCATCGTGGCTAAAACACCCGTCATCTAAATACCATACAGCTAAAGACTTAACACTCATATGTTTAACTATATCTACATTAATTAACTTATGGGAATTGTCTTTACCTTGTGTGTAACACTCTTTGAGTTTGAGTATAAAGGGGTTAGCTTTTAAATATATCTTATTAACTGTAGTGTCTTCAAAAACTTCGCCAACATAGTCTTTTAATAAAGACTTCTTCCAATCCAAATACTCACGTTGACTGTCAGCATGATAGAACACAAGACCAGACCACTTGTCTTTAAAGTTTGAATCACCTAGTGTAATACCCACGACAAGTTCTTTTAAATCATCACTAAATTCCGGGGCATTGTAGTACACGGTATCACCTTCATGTAAATTCTTTGCACGTACTTTACCACGAGGTGTAAATATCTCATGGTCGTCAGTAACAACAAGTCTACTATAGTCTCCGTCATTTACTATTCTCAACCAATCATCATGAGTACCTCGATATTGTGGTGTGTCATATAAATTTGATTTACCATTCTTCCAGAAATTTGTTATTGGCTGTGCTTCTATCTTCCCGGTATCAAAATTATATGATTTAACTTTTCTACTATTATCACATTTCTGCACTAAACTCCCCATCTCAATACTTGAACCGTCTTCAAGTGCAATAGGCATATTGCGTTGAACGCAAAAATGTGCAAGAACACGCATTTCCAGGTTAGCATAATCACACGCGATTAACTTTTTACGTTTACCCGTGAACTTATCTAAGCTACCGATAAACACACTTCTAATCTGGTACTGGTCTTCTTCCTCTGCTTTCGGCAACTGCTGTAGGTTAGGGCTTGTACAGCTTAAACGTCCCGTGTCTGTCCCTATGATGTTATAAGAAGGGTGTGCTTTCCCATCATCATATATCTGGTCTAACAGACCGTCAACAAAAGCACTCTTTAACTTTTTGATTTTGTTGTAGGACATTAACAGCTTTACAAATTCTACACCTTGCTGTTTGCGCTTACTCTTTTTATATTCTAAGCGCGATAATTTCCACAACACGTCATTATTAACTTGTGGTGCACCTTTTGGTGTGGTGCTTATGATACGGAACTTAAAGGAACGCTTGATAATGTCCCAGTTTGGGTTTGCTTTGGTTATCTTACCTGTCTTTTCATTCAACTTGTCTTCTTTGACATAACCGAACAGTAATTCACCTAACTGCTGTGAAGACGGATTAAACTGTATACCTGCAATCTCTACCATCTGATACATGAGGTCTTCAAGGTCTTTGTCCATATCAACACCCATGTGTCTAAGCTTGTCTACATCAACGGTGATACCTCGTTCTTCCATATGATACAGTGTCCATATGAACGGCATATAGTGTTTGTAGAAAATCTTATCCATTTCTTCATGTTCAAGTTCTTCTAACAAACCTAAGTACAGTTCCCAGGTAAAGTAACTATCATCTAACGCGTATGGTGCACCTTCGTCTATCAGCACAAGGTCATACGTGGCTTTACTGTTAGGCTTAAGACCAAAACGCTTTTTAACTTCTTTTGGAACTGTAGCCACTGCGTCTGCAAAATGGGTCTGGTCTATATCCATTTTAATCTTTGAAGATTCTTTCAAGCCGTTAGGTGTATTTTCATCACACAGCCAAACACCCACCATTGTGTCAAATAAATCTCTGGTCTTTACATACACACCAATACGCGCTAATACGTGCATATCAAACTTTATGTTATGTCCTATTAGTCTTACGTCTTTGCGGCCCAATATCTTATTTAATAGAGGACGTGCAACACTTAAATCAAGGTTTCTATCTATGTCCTCGTCACGCAAGTGTGCAAGCGGAATATAGTAGTTATCTCTAGGCCCCCAGCTTATTGTGATACACACACATCTGAAATTCTTGTCTGGCCCGTATGCTCTTAACCCGTTGGTCTCTGTATCAAAAGCAAATTCAGTCTGTTTCTTTGCTTTTTTCGCCAACTTCCTAAGTTTTGGAATGGTGTCTACAATGGTGTATTTCTCTATTCGTGGTCTTACAGGATACCACTTGGAGAATAACGAATTGTAGACCACGGGCTTCATCATTCTAAGTCTTTCGTCTTTCATTCTCTCACCTTCTCTACAATAAAAATAGGTGCTACACTACGTTGTTATCATAGCATAACACCTACAATCAGTCAAACACGAAAGACTTATTCCTCGACAGCGTTTTTCAGTTTTGCTCCCAGCTTTGCTTTCACTACAGAGTGTGCGGGTTTAGACCATTTCCGTCCTGCACAACTGCCGGAACGTGCGGCAACTTCTTCAACGTTAAAGGACACATAGCCCACAAACGCAACGTCATTGCCCTCGGCAAGTTCCTCCTGGATTGTTTCAAGTGTGGCATTGATAACGTCTTTGGACAGTTTCACACTTTTCCCGGTCTTCTCTGCAACTCTCTCAGCTACTTCCTTGATTCCTAATTTACTCATGTCTTTTTCTCCTTATGTGTGTTTTATTTCTACACTATACAGTGTGTAGTTTTACTTTCTGAACAGACCCTTTGAACGTCCCTTGTTACTCTTGGGTGCGGGTGTTCTCTTTGCTGGTGCGGACTTTCTGGAAGACCGGGGACTGTTCATTGGAAAATCGTCTTCCTCGTCTTCATCATCTGGAATGTAGTAATCGTCCTCGTCTTCATCTTCGTCATAATCTTCCTCATAGTCGTCTTCATCTTCTTCGTCCTCGTCTTCGTAACGCTTACGTTTGTTTGATGATGTACGTTTATTAGAAGTCTTTTTTGTGCTGGACTTTGAAGACCTTCTGGGTGTTTCTTCCTCGTCTTCATCACCGTCTGATTCGTCATAATCCTCGTCTTCATCATAATTGGTGTTCTTGTCTTCTTCGTAATCGTCCATACGCATTTCAAGCTGTGCCATGACTACGTTAAGCAATGACTTGTTACCCTTCTTAACGTCACCCTTATACATAGCTTGCTGTTCTTCTGGCAACACTGCCAGCATTTCACGAACTTCATCAGCAGTTAAAGGTTCCCGCTCAAAATCGTTTTCAAACATATAGGACGTTTGTGTCCCTTTCCCGGAACGAACAATATTGAGGTCTTTCACAGTGATACCACTCTTTGATGAAATGCGGGCAAGCTGTGACGTTACTTTAGTCCCCTGGGTGTACAGTCTTAAGCACCCGGACTTCTTAACTTTCTTACCCTTTTCGTTGGTGGTCTCATACTCCCGCTTGTCCCAGATAAGGTACGCACTCTTGAACTGCGGTTTGTCACCCTCGTTGCAATACTCACAATCATCATCTTGGGTGCATATGTGTTCTTGATACCTTCCGCCTTTTTCTGGAACAGAATGTGCATAGTAGTTTACAGGTTCCTCGGTCAAGAAACGTACTTGTGCTTCGTCACCATCATCAGACAGGTAGAAGTCCCAAAGTTTACCCTTTACTTTCTCGCGGTTTCTCTCTTGACGTTCTTTTTCCTCTTTAACAGCGGTATACCCCGTGTTAAACAGTTTTCTACTCATTGTGTCACTCTCCTTTTATCTTATGGTTTTGAATTGACTATTGCATTATATCATGGCAATTTACAAAGTGCAACAATCCCTTCTATTTCCGGTGTTTTGGGAAACTACAGATATAGAAATACTCTTTACTGTCTGGTGGTATTGTTACCTTTAGTGTGGTTACTTCACCTTGGAACAGGGACTTCCTCTCTATCTCATACACACCTTTCTTGATACCTAACAACTCAAACTCGTGCTCTATCTTTTCGCGGGTGACATATGTCGCAAACACCACAAAGGCATTATCAGTCTCACTATGTCCCGAACATGAGTATATGGTGTGCAGACCGTGTTGGTTGAAGGTATTCACACAGTCCATTATACCCTTGTCTATGACAGAATAATCCAGTGAACACACTCGATAGTTTATGGCATTTTCTAAAGACCCGTAGAATGACCTAAGCTGGGACTTATATGCTTCTGCTTTTTCTTTTGGTATTTTTTCTTTCTCATATGCGTATACAGCCATTACACTACCTCCTTATAATCGTGGTACTTTAAATACGTGCATAGTTTTTGCACTCTCAATAGTTTCTATTAAATCCTCGTCTTCCCAGTCGCACGGGTCTTTCCCGTACTCTGGATAAACACACGTTTTATAGTTTATATCATAAAGACGTTCTTTTGCAATCTTCCGAGCTTTAATACCACCACTATCATTATCAAACAGGTCTATGACACACGCGCAATTTTCGCGTAGCCATCTAGCTTGTCTTGCAGACATTAACATACCTTTAATGCACCCGGCGTTCTCATAACCCAATCGTCTAACACGTATTGTATCTAGCATGGATTCCATAATGATAATGGTGTTGTTGACAGGCTTAATTTTGTCCAGCGGATATATTAAATCATTCTTGGGATAGTCATATATTTTATACCGCTCATTGTGTCTTCTGTGTGGTGACACATAACGACCAATAACACCCGCTAACTGACCGTCTTCCCAAAAGTCGGGTATAGTGATGGTCTTACTCTCACGGTCAAGACCTATCATGTATTCTTTCATTTCGGACTTTGTAAATCCCCGCTCAAAGAAATATCTATAGGTCTTCTTGCCGCTCTCAAATGGTGCTATGAAATACTTTGGCTTAATTATTCTTCTTTCTGAATCGTCATTGTCCTCGTATTGTTCATCATAGCGCGCAACTGATTCAACACTGTCCGGGTCAAACTCATAAAACAGATTATAACGCTCCTGCATAAAGTAAGCGGCGTCCCAATATGTCTTGAAATCGTCTGGCATACTTTTCCACAGGAATTTAACTAAGTTACCGTGTGCACCACACGCAAGACAGTTAAACGCTTGAAATGTTCTGCCCGTGTCTCTGTCTATAGCTTCCGTAGTGATTCCGCATGATGGGTGTGATTCACCGTGTATAGGACAACAAAACTGGATATTACTACCCTTCCACACCCCTACTTTATCAACACCTATGTAATCTAATAAGTCCTCAACTTGTTCTTTCGTCAATAACTCGCTCATTCTCTAACCTCTTTAACTGTTTTTGCTCACACTTTTCACAGGTGGTTCCAAAATAATACACTTCTTTTGGTGTCATTAGTTTCCCGCATGAAACACACCGAACATGACATTCACCTTTTAACGTGTCCAGGGTCTTCATGATTCTATAACGAGTAAACAATACAATCACCTCTCTTTCAAATATGTGTCATTATACAACAAAAAACGGTGCTATTCAAACACCGTCTAATGCTATTAATCCAGTAAAGCGTCTTCTGCGTCTTCATCTTCTTCTGGATTGGAATTACCGTCTTGGTCTACACTGTAAATGGGCTTAAAGGTCATTGTATCAAAGTCCCACGTCATTATGAACTGACCTTGTTCGCCTTCTCTTTGTTTTAAGACTTTAACACCCATTTCTTTCTCATTATACATCACTTCATCACGCCACATGGCTATGATGTTATCACAGTCTTGTCCTATGGCTTGTGTGTACATAATCGAATCAAGTCCTGGCCCGGTCTTCTTTGACGTAGTTTGACTTGCTTGTGTGTTACCTAAAAACGGTAGGTGTAAATCTTTACAGGCGGTCTTTAAGTCACGGGTAATGTGCGCTACCCTTAACCAATCGTCTTTTGCCCCCTGGTCGTCTTGCATGAGGTAAACACCGTCAATCATAACAAGGTCTGGTTTCTCTTTCTCTATGTCTGCTCTCATTGCAAGAACACCCTTTGCGGGTGTAAGAATCACCGGGGTTATGTCTGGTAGTATCTCGTCTAAAAATTCATAGTAAGACTTCTCCTGCTTAAATGGAAGTTTACCTTCTTTAAACTGCTTGTAGCTTATGTGTCCCACGGTCATTGAGTACAACATCATTTCATACCTGTCTCGCATTTGATTATCAGACATTTCAGTTATGAAGTGTTGTACCTTGTAACCCTCTAATGCAAGATAAGAACCAATTAAAACTTGCATGAAAGTATTATGCGTTACGATAAAGTCTCCGCATATAAAAGTATGGGATTCACTATCAACCGCTATACATTTCATTTCTTTCTGTACACCTAGTTTCTCTATAGACTTAATCTTCAAAACACCTTCTACTGGTTTTCTTTTTGGTATAAGTCTATCAGCGTACCTTTGTCTGTGTTTTACACTACTAAACACATTATCATTATCGCCGCAAAGTCTTACAACTACCTCACAAGTATCACCGTTGTCTCTGGTATATGAACCATAAGTGGCACGTATACCTAAACTATGCGCTAACTGTATAACGTCTTTTGCAAGGTCAACACTCTTTGTCGAAACACTAACAGCACCCTTACAGTTTATATGCCCGTCTGTGTCTACGATACCTCTCAATAACTCTAGTCTGTCACTAATACTGGATTGCATATATTCCACGGGAATGTACTTATCTTCGCTTTTACACCTTCCAAAATAAGTATCAATAACTCTCCGCAAATAATTATTTCTTGGGTTATTTGACAGGAAATTGTACTGACACGAAGTACCTTCGTGGTACTTAAAACACCCATACTCTTTTAATAACTCTGAACACTTATTTATTATATCTACTTCCGGGTTACTTAGTGTTACGCGTGTTGTAGTAAAACCACCATCACCTAAGAGACAACCCATGACATATGGGTGTATAGGTAACTGTTTCTTATCAAACTCCACAGGCTCACACAACGGTACACACATATTGTAGGTTCTGCCCCTTAAAACACTATGGTTGTTCATCATGTATTCTAAAGAGTTTACTCGCCAGTCTTTACCTCTCACAATATCATCTTTGGTCTTATACTTCCATAAGTGGTCTTTGCAACATTCAACATAACTATCATCACTGAATGTTACCTTAAACACGTCTTTATAGCCTTGCGGAAACTCTGCTATAACTTTAGTCTTTTTACCGTATTGGTCATACACTATAGCACCAGTGTGTATATCCCTCATGGGTACAAACCCTTCTGGTGTTAGTATAGGTGTATCTAAAGTTACGGCTTTCCCTATACCAGTCGTGGCTATTATCATAGTCAGTGTTTCGTCTGGAAGACCTCTTAGGATTCTGTCTAAAGGTATTATACCTGTTTCAAGACCGACAATACCATGGTTTAACTTCTTCTTTTCATAAACTTCTTTTCGCTTATCGGTGCTGTCTGTAATGTCTACCGACTTAGTTATTTCTACCTCACTATCAACATAGGAGATAGCTTTCTTAATCTGCTTATACGCTTCCTCAGTATCAAATTCACCTAACGTCTCTCCCGCTTTTTCTATCATTTCTGCAAGGGTGTTGTGTTTCAACTTTCGGCGTATCTCTGAACACCAATAGTCAAGTGGTTCTGCTGTGCCGTAAATCTTTTCTCCCCGGTCGTCATTGTAATATCGTTCAATGATGTAGTTTGGGAAGTTCTTCTTTACAACACGTGGTGTTGGCACCTCTCCATTCTCTAACACAAACTTTGTTATGTAGCTGAACACCCGTCTGTGTTCCCCGGTAAAGAATCTGGTGTCTATATCTAATGTAGTTATGGTCTCAATGTCCCGTGTCTCTATCAGCTTTGATATAAGACCCCGCTCAACATTGAGTTTATCTAGGTTCTTGTCACTCAAAACGATTACCGTCCTATTCTTGTCATACTTCTAAGTTCGTTTAGCGTCACTGCATAGTTACTGTTTATCTGCCGCCTACGTTCATAATCGTCATCAACATAGTAGCTTAAATCACCTATTAAAATGCGTGACCCTATGTTATTGAGACTATCAATCAACACCACACGACTACATGGCATATCTTCTACCATGGATTTTAGCTTATCAGTGTAGTTTTTTCTCTCAATCACTAAGTCCACGTTGTACTCTGTGTTTCTGTACAAGTGTTCCATGACACTTAACACTTTGTTATCTACCTCCGCGCGTTTCTCTTTACCCGCAAAGAAAGACACAACTCTATCAGTCAATGTGTCATTGTGGAACTTAATAAGGAAGTCTTCACAGCGGAACGCTATGGTTGTGCCGGACTGGTTAGATATGTTTCCGTGTAACAATTATAACACCTTCTCTCTATGTAAAATTAGCGCATAATGGTTGTTTGCACTATGCGCTATTATATCATACTTATTTGTGTGCCACAAACTACTCTATCAAAGTGAGGTCGTCCGGGTTTAACACTACGCGGACTACTTCACCTATCAGACCGTCTTTCTTTACTACCTGCAACTCAAAGTATTCGTTTCGATTATCGTAGGTGGTGCGGTATCTTAATATACCCTCTACAACACTCTTGTCTGTCCTGTAACTGTACTTCTTGCCTAATTGCAGGTTGTTGTACTTCGCACACGCTAACTGCTTTCTGACCTCGTTGTACTTCTCTTTGAGGGTGTTTATCTCCCGCTCAATATCTACCATCTGTCTTGCAAGACTGGATATTAACTCCCAGTCATGCGTGTTCGGTTTTGTCTCGGAGACCTTCTTTCTTACTTTCAGCTTTAACAATGCTTTCCTCCTTAATAGTGGTCTTTAACTTCTCGGCGGTCTTTCCCCACAATCTCGATAGGGGTCATGTTACCTTGCATTAAAGACATTATACTGTTACCATATCTCTCAAAGAAGTCCTCCGGGGTTATGTTGGAACACATGATGGTTACAAGGCCCTTTTCTTCTCTATACCTCAAAAGGTCTTCTAATATCGGTCGCGCTATCTTTGTGTCAATCTCTTTCCCCACTTCTTCTAACACAAGGAACTCAACACCCTTGTAGTATGTAAACAGGTTATCTTCCATTGCGTCTTTTTCGTCTTTCCCGGTACAAGACCACGCTCTGGTGTACTCTGCGATATAATCAGCAAATGTGCACCTTCTAACAGTGAAACGACACATAAATGCTTCACGTAAAATAATAGACGCTAACATGGTTTTACCCACACCGTTACTACCATACATATAAAGACCATGGCACTCTTTGAAAGTGTCTTCTACATTCTCAATGTAAAATCTAATGTAGTCTTTCAATGCCACTAAGTCTGTAGACCCAAAGGTGTTGTAGTCTTTTAGTGTGCACTCACAGAATTTTTTAGGAATACCCACCATCAAAAGACTTGACTGTTTGTAACTTGTTCTTCTTGGTCTCACTACTTCCACGCTCCTATTCTAACTTTACTCTTTCCAGTGTTTGGCTTTGTGTACTCTCTGGAAGGTGTTGCTTTCTTATTATATAAGGAAGGTTTCTTTTTATCAACGTTCTTCTTGTCCGGGTCAAACTTATCGTCTAACCACAAGTGTGCGTCACGCTGAATAGTAATAACCCAATTACTGGATAACACCGTAGGTTGTAGGGTGTCTAATGATAAATACTTTTGCCCGCTCTCATACAGAAATTCAATCATCAACACTATGTCCCGGTTACTAAAATTACTACATAGTGTCTTGAAGATTCCCATATCACGTTTCATGTTGTGTATAACATAGTTACACCCATTCTCACGGGATTTTTCCCGGAAGTAGTACATTAAGTCTCTTACTGTCCAATCGTCTATGGTGTTTTCCATATCGTCATACAGTGCAAGAAAATGATTATACCACTTGCTTGCGGAATGTGTCTTACCCTTGTCATACTCAGCGTGTACGCTGTTTACAACACCATCATTCTTTTGGGGCGGCTTTAACTCCTGTCCTCTGGCATTTCTAAACTCGCTCAAAAGACCGTCAATGTCGTTCATATTTAATTCCCCTCTCTCACACTTATTTATTATATTAGCATTTTAACACATAAACACATATAAGGTCAAAAGAAGACCAGTCTTATGACTGGCCTAATTTATCCTGTAGCCCAGGTGTATTGGCAATGAGTGTGGCTATCAATTCTCCCTGGTCTTTGTACATTTTAGCAAGTTCTTTGTTGTCCTGCTTTTCTGCTCTCTGTCTCTTAACGTTGATGGTGTGTAAATCGCACCAGAGTAGTCTTTTAACACCATCTAACACTTTATCGGAGTATTTCATGGGTACACCTCTCAATCGTCCAGATAGTACGCTACAGTGTTTTCAAGGACGGTATCTATAACCGCTTCTACACGCTGTAATGCGTCTTGTGGTGTTTCACCTTTTCTGACAACATCACTATACCACACGTCCAGTCGCAGGCTTTCATAGTTCTGCATATTCTTGGTGATACCCTTACTCATACCGACAAGTGGTTCTGTGTTGGACTGTCTCTTAATAGGAAGTTCTGCTATAGCACCTTTTTCTATTAAATCTTCTATACCGTCACGCTTTCTGGTTACGGTGGTGTTACCTTTTCTTACATTCTTCTGTGTCTGTGTTCTTAACTGTGAGTTGCTTAACTTTCTTTTCACTTTCAACGCTCCTTCACTACTATTTGTGCTTCACAGTTAGGGCACTCAATCACCTTTTCGTACTCGTTCATTCCTGTTTGCACTGTTTTTATATCGTTCTTTTCAAACTCTAGCATAGAAAGACACTCTGGACAACGTATCCTTCTTCTGCCATACTCAATCACTTTTACAGCCATGCGTATTCCCCTTTGTTAATACATAAGTTCTGGGTGTTCTTCCCGGTCATTGATTGTAACAGCCACGGTGTACTGCGGATTACTAACACTCAATTTCACCTTACCATTCTTCTCTGCATAAGAATCAATTTGATAGTCCTTGTCTTGCAGATTGAAACGGTTAAACACAAACTCGACCACTTTATTAAGACGGTCAATAGGAACCTCACTGGGTTCTGTCTCCTGTAACATGTCTTCAAGTGCTTCTGTTTCCTCTGGTGTAAGGTTTGGTGCATTTAATTGCTTAATGCTTTTCTTCACCTTATCCTCAGTCTTTTTCTTAACAGGTACTTTCATTGTTTAGTCCTCCTTGTGTACAAAATATGTCCAATCATCTGTGAACATATCTTCTTGTGTTGGTGTATATACTTTAAAGCTACATGATTTATCCGTAGTCTTTTTAAGTCTCGGTCCTTCTGCACTGTCCCATGTAATAATATACGTCCCGTCTTCCCAGGTGTTTCTTCTCATAGGACGTTTCTTACACTTCATTAACATTAATGCCGTTTCAAATGACATTGCTAATGAACCGCCAATCAGCGGGGTATTTATTGGTGTTGCTTCTTCCCATTCATCACTAAAGATATTCGTAAGTGTATACCCTACGTTCTTGGTGTCTCGTATGTCTAACACTTCTCCTTCTTTAGTGTGCATGATAATACTTTCTTTGTTTTTATCCCAACACCAAAATCCAGACCAGCTAGGCAACTTCACTTTCTTGTCTTCTCTCATAAGTCTATATGCTTCTTTAAATTTCATACTTATTCTTTCCCTTCTACTTTATTTCATACCGCAACACTTTTCTTTGGTGTCATGTAACGGTCTGATAACTCCTTCATGCGTCTGCTTACGTGCATAGCAAACGTAGTGTGTGCGGGATGTCTACCCGGTCTTAAATGGGCGCGTTCCGCTTCTTCAATTATAATCTTCATTTGCTCCTCGGAATACAGACGGCAATTAAATTTATCACGGAACCCGCTTTGTGGTATAGTCCCTGCAATCTCCCACTTTCTCACTGTCTGGGACTGTCTACCTAGTCTCTCTGCTAACTCATATAAATAGTAGCAATTCACTACTTCACCAGACGGTACTTTAACTTTGACAGGCCCTTTGAATGGCATATACATTACCTCCTTACTCTTAACTTTGGTTTTCTGGACGCCGCCATGGAGAAAGAGGTCTGTTCAACCTCTGGCATTTCTTCCTTGCGTGTTACTGAAACACTGTAGGTTGTTGTGCTGTCTGTTATGTCTTCCAGGTCTTCTACAGTCAACTTACCTTCATCAAGGTATCTTTCTACCATGGCTTCATTGACAACTTCTACTTTCTTGATACACCTTAAATAACCCATTTCTTTAAAAAAGGCAATCGCTTTCTCCTGGTTTATCTTTCTCACGGTCTTTGCAACACTGCCGAACACAAACCCGTCATTGTCACAGTAATAAGACCCGGAGGAATCTTTAACACCCTCTTTGGACGCAAACTCTTTAATCTCTTTGGACAATTCGTCTTTTTCCTCGCTGAGTGCTTTCATCTGTGACCTTATCTGGTCGTAACGTGCTACTTTACCTTCTAAGGTCTGTCTTTTTATGTCTCTTATGCTTAATGCCACAATTTTACCTCCTTAAATTATACTAACGTTAATTATATCTTTATTGTAAGTATTAGTCAATACGAACATATTTATACATCAATGATTCTACCTTTCAAGGTCTTATACCTTTCAAGACGTGTTCTGTAATGAGACCTCAACATATACACTTTGTTATAGTCATAGTCATACACTCTTACGCGCCCTAATTTATGGTATGTGTCACACTTACGGCGAATACGTCCTATGGCCTGTTCGGTGTTCTTACCGTCATTAATGGAAGTAACTAAAAACGCTACTTCTAAACACGGTATATTAGTCCCTTCTGTGCTTTTACCAAAGGTGGTAAAGGTGATTATCACTTCCCGGTTTATTGCACGTTTTAAACACGTTTCATCATCTTTGGTAGCACCTGTGTATAATTGCGCTATATTACTAAATTTTGTATTCCCGGACATATACCTAGTAGTGTGTGTCACCATTTCTTTGAACTTCTGGAAATAGTGCTCACAGTGCACACGACTGGTAAAAAACACCACACAACTACGGTTATTGATAACACCTTCTGTATATACATCATGTAACACCTGTTTAATGTTATTTTCATCTAACATCACGAGGTCTGATACCTCGTTGTACTTTACTTTCGGTCTGTCTCTATAAGGTATGGAATCAATAGGTATATCTTCCGGGCCATATTTATTCACGGGATAATTAAACGGCAATACTTTATACCCTCTCTGACCTACAGGACGTAGCATAGGTGTGAAAGAATATTTCATGGCCCGGTGTATCACCTCAAATGGTAAAATGTCTTTGTCTTTCTTCTGGTCTTTTTGCAACTCTTTGTTGTACTCATAACAGAATCCGCCAAAGTACAAGGTCATTAAAAAGGTAAGACCGTCATTTCTTTCTGGTGTTGCTGTGAGACCCAATCTGTAGGTGGCTCTGAACCTATTAACTAACTCATAGCTTGTACTAGGGCAGTGATGGCAATTATGAGTTAAGATACCGTTTGCTATAAAACTATGGTTATCTTTACTCACAGTGAAATCGTATACGTCCTCTGTATAACCTAAAGACTTACAACTCACTACATCACTAAGGAAGTAATTACCAGCATATCGGTTATTGAACGTGTGTTTACCTGTATTTCTGCTATCTGTCATTTTATATGACAGCAGATTAAATGTGTCCATAAATTTATTAAAGTTCTTACCTCCTACAGTAACACGGTATTGAATTTTAACACCTTTACGTTTATTAACACAGTGAATAGTGCTTAATACACCAAACCTTTTAAGTAATAACACAAGTCCCATAGAAAACGATTGTGACGCGCAGTTAAAGTGCATTGCTTTGTTTTCCTGTAAATCACCGCTACAGTTAAAACACGTTTCTATAAAGGATTTAACCTCTGTGTTTGACGCATTAAGTATCCAGCGTGGGACACTAACAACATTGTTCTTTTTACCTTTGTTTATATTCATAGTGGTTTCAAGAAAATATCTTATATCTATGTTGTTTGTCCACATTCTTAAGTTTCCTAGACAATCATAACTGGTACTTGCAGTAACACCAAAACACTTACACCCTTCTTCAAATACACTTCTATAGAAGTCAGTGTTTTTTGATACATTTACAACAACCCGATTACTTTTTTTATCTAGGTGTCCACTACAGATTATGAGTGCGATAAAAGCACATAAATTACTGCCTAAAGTGTTAGGTTTCTTTATTGGTTCTTCTACTCTAACAGGTATTAAATAGTCCGTGGTTATGTCTTTTAGAGGAAGTTGTACAAGGTCTTCCTTACTATAGTAATTGTGTTTATCGTTTTTCTTTTTGACACACCATGTCTTATGTGTAGGACTACCTTTTATAGTGGAATGTCTACATACTAATTCGTATATCTCAGACTTTCTACTAAACACATTACTAACGGTGCCGCCTACAGCAACTTTATCCCCGTTTTTAATATCTCTAATGGGTTTATATGAACCGTCTTGCATGGTGATTAAGGTATCACCTACTAAACACTCGTCCTGTATAATAAGCCCAAAGGTATCAAACAAGGTTTCTAATTCGTCCTCTGGTATGTTGTTAAGGGTCTGTATGGTTGCTATGGTTATATAATCTCCTACGGTTCTGCTTTTAGCTTTTATAAGTCCCGGAACAACTTTACCATCAAAGGCTTTCTTTATATCATCAGTCCAGGCTTTGACAAGACCGTTGGTGTGTACAATAACCAATGTCTTTAACTTAAATTCGTTTACTATCGCTAATGATAATATGGTTTTTCCTTTCCCGGTCGGCAACTGTACAAGACCACAAGGCTGTTTTTCTTGCCATGCGTTTATACTCACGTACTGTAGCAACGCTCTTTCTTGGTCTTCCCGCAAAGTTAATTTAAACTCTGGCGGTCTATGTTTTGGTTTTTCAAACACCCTGTAGTCTATGACCTTATGTATCGGTCTGTCTTCTGATACCTCAAATCTAAGACCTATAGGGAATCTGATAGCTGGAACACCTCTAAAATAACCTACACTACTAAAGCATAGTGTTTGGGGAATCTTATAGGACGTGTAATGAGTATATTTCTTTGCCCGCTCATATGCTGGATTCGTAAAGGTGGTTGCCGATTTAATTGATTTTACTTCTTTCTTGGTGGGGTTTGTTAATGTCGCGCACTCTGATAAATATAGGTGTCTTTCTTTTCCTACGGGTTTTACTTTTAACACTTCGTCACCTCTCGTTTTAGTTTTGGATATAGTGTAACACTGAATCAATTTTATTGCAAACAAAAACCCGGTTGGTTAGACCGGGCTTAAGAAAAGAAAGTGTTACAAAGAAAAGAATAAATATATAAAACATTTAATATGTGTTATGTGTATTAAATATATTTATATAAATTATGCCTCACGCCCGCGCACAGCGGGTATTTCTAAGGTACAGGAATCAAGTTACTGTCACTAACGTAAAGCGGGGATAAAAGACCAACTGCGCTATCTGGTCTTTGACCGTACATAGCACCTTCAAGGTTGTGTTTAGTGGAAGTTTCAAGGAAGTACCAGTTTTCATCACCCGGTACATCACAATTCTTCCCGTCCCATGTGTGCCAGTTAGTGAGCATATAACCTTCTTTGTCAAACAGATACCAGTGGTGATTGATAATACACCACACGTTTGCAGGATATTTGCCCTCTCTGGTCTGATACCACCAGCGTACACCGTCTGCGGCACGTACCCAACCTTCTTCAAACACATTCACAATAGAATAGTCTGGGAATCCGTAACCTGCAATTTTGGGGTCTGTTCTTAAATACTTCTTTTTAGCAACACACCCGCCATTTGCAATAACTCCCGGTGCAGAAGACGTGTTACCTTCAATGGTGTAAATATATTTTTCGTCCCAATCGTACACATATCCTACATGGTATATACGTGTACTGTTCTTAAAGAAAACCTGTACACCGACATTAGGGTCTTTGAACCATCTTCCCATCTGTTTAAAAAAATTCGCACTGGTAGGTGTATAAGCACTAAAACCACCTAATAACTGCTTTGCTTTATCAACACCAAACAGATGAATCAGTACAGTGTCTTGATAACTGTCACACCATGGCTGTCCCTGTACATCAATACCTGTCTTCTCTTTGTACAGTTTAGCAAACACGGTCATATTGCCGTCCCCGGCGTGTTGCTGATAATCTTCTGGGTTATCATAGGTTCCTAAATATTTCTGGTAGTCTTTCTCGCAATAATCCAGCCACTTAAAATGCTCGTCTGTGACCTTCTGAATGATTGGATAGGCTAACGGTGCCTTAGATACATAAATCGCCATTAAACACACTCTCCTTATCTTACAAATGTCTTTGAACGTTCTAATCTCTCCTGTGGTATGCGCTCATTAAATTTCAAGCACTCCCACGCCCATGGATAACCTTTATCGTCTGTCTTTGCGTTTAATTTTCCGCACTTTCTACAGTTCTTGTTACATACAATTTTCATAAACAACACCCATAACATAAAAGACCCATACATTTCTGTACAGGTCTTTCGGCTTATTTGTTTTTCGTCTGCTTGATTAACTGATTAACCAGGACAGCTTCACCCGCACAGAGAATACCCTGCATGATTGCTACCGCAAAATTAATCGGTTCTGGTGTATACAGGTCAATTCCGATAGACAGCGCAATGCACACTGCTAAAAGAATCCACGGAATAATCCAATCAAGGACTTTCGGTGTTTTCTTAAGGAACATACCTAACACGTACACTACAGGAACGATAATCTGCTTATTCTCGACAATGAATTGTCCTAAATCCTGTGTCTGCATTTTACTTTACACCTCCTAAACTGTCTTATTGTCCGGCACCGTGTCTGTTATTCGGCGGTCAATACCCATCTTATCGAAAAGGTAATCAACGCGCTTGTGTAAAGACTCTATAGACGATTCATTTAATGCCATTCTTTCACTGGTCTTCTGAAATTCAGATAGTAACGATTTAACGTCAGCGGACAACTGAGCATTGCTCCTTACAACTTCCTCCATTTTTACTTCCAACTTAGCGTCCTTTTTTGCTTCTTCAATCACCCGGTCTGTGTCAGCTTTGCTGGAATTACGAGTATTAAAGTAAAGGCCGCCTATACAAGACACACCAGCTACAATCAAGGAAATAATTGTGATTAACGTTTCCATTTGTATCAACTTTATCACCTCGCTTTATACTGGTTTACGTGTCCTCCACGTCTTTGTATTTTGTATGAGACCGTCTTTTATTTCTTTACGGGCTTTTTCGGTTTGCCTGTGCCGGGTCTTTTCTGTTCGTCCCCAGGGCCAGCTTCGATATGGTTCGGTTCGTCTTTTCCCTTACCGGGATTCTTACTACCAGTGTAAGGGTCTTTTGCAACGTGAGTTGATTTCACATCAACACCAGTTCCAGGTTTCTTATCTGGTGTTCCAGGCCCCGCATTGACATAGCCTTTGTTGATATTGGGTCTTAACTTCATTGTTCCTTCCTCCTGTCTTTACTGTGCTGTATTTGCGAGAATACCGTTCAGTTCTGTGTACTGTTCCTCAGTGATACGTCCTGCCATTAAAAATGTGTCAAGGATATTGCTCTGCTGTTCCACAAACTGAGCAGTAAGACCTCCACTCTCCTTGCGCAAGATATACAATGTCTTGCAATTCTTGTAGGTAACTTCACTCGGCATTTTTAGACCTCCTTCCTCATATTATGGTGTAAGACCTAACTCCATCATTGTCTGTCTGTAGTCAAGGTCAACGAGTGTTTCACTTGTCATATCCAGATTTCTTTTGTTGCGCTGTGATTCTTCCCAAAGTCTCTGAATAGTGTTCAGTGTCTCCCAGTCTTTGTAGGGATACACACTGGTCTGTAACACTTTCCCGTCTTTGTCTTTCGTCACTTCGTAACAGTAACCTAAGATATAATCATCACACTTTCCCGCAAACATTTGCGACTGGTCTATGACGTAGTGTGTCAAGGAATCATCACCTGTGGAATTTTCTCTTAAACACACTATTTCACCGTGACCGTTTCTGGCGGGGTCGTCTAACACCCATATGTCTAAGGGGTCTGTCACTATCGGCTCACCTTCTACTACTTTTACGATATCGTCACCGTCCATGGCTGTAACCTCCTTTCTCATATGTCTTTCATTATACCACACTCTAAGTCACATTTCTAGTTCCTATTACAGGAACTTTTGAAGGTTGGGTACCTAGCTCTTGGGACTTATACAAGATGGGTAATAACGTAGTAGGTCTACACGTAACTAGCGGACAAGGTGTGACATTTGAGAGTGGGTGTATCCTACTAAATATTCCGTATAAAACGGGTGTAAAATTAACTGCAAGTTCTGCATTTAATTTTTCTCCATTTAATAAACTTTGTATAAGGACAAGATGTACGTCCGCCGACACAATCGGTAAATTTAACTTTATTGAAAAACTTAATGGTGTAGAGATAGCAAACTACAATAACTTCGTTATCAATAAAGATGATACCTTTATAATTACAGATATATCCGCATTTCATCAAACCTCAATTTTTGAGTTAATTGTCTCAAATTGGTTTGTCCCAAATAACCAACTAATGATTTACCACATCTATGTAGAATAGCCTATAACTTTTGGGGGTGTGTTATTAAAATATGGACGTTTATTAATTAATCTCCACTTGCATGGTAGATACCAACACAGATGGAGATTAATTAATAAACACTTACGTAATGGATACCACAACCTTCAAAAGCAAAGGTCTAAGATAGTGATATTCTATTAAAGAACAGACCTTCTTTAAGGTCATGTATCCATAGGACTTCTGAACCAGAAAAAGAGGATATCTGTGATATATCAATACTAAAAGAACCCGCTCCATTTGGTACATTAGTAACTGTGGTGCTTATATTACTTCCTCCTAAGTCTACTCTAATAGTCGCCGCGTTACTTATAAAATGTCCATTAAAATTAAGTCTTGAATACGATTGTACGTTGTAGGCTCTTCTGAATTGGATACTATTTACCCTAGAAGACGAAGTAGAAAAACAGTATATGCGGGTATTCTCAAATCGGAAGAATGCACTATTACAGACTACTCCATAGGTGTTTACACCGTTGTAATACCAGTCCTGTGGTGTAGGTACCCAACCTTCAAAAGTTCCTACCACACCCCAGATGTTTACTCCCTTTTTAATGTTTCCTGCTACAAAGTTGCCGTTCCCAGCAACGATTATATTGCCACTACAATAGGTGCCAGCACTTACGGCTGTCTGCTGTGCAGACATGGGTGTTATAGTGGTTGCTCCTTTTGTGGCAATACTTTGTGTTATTCGTCCAGAACCATTGTGATACCCGGCAGGTATTGTAACACTGCCGTTGATTGCAAGTGTCGCACCCCATGCACCTCTATCTGGCATAGAACCAGAGGCATTACTTAAAGCGGCAGAAGAAAACGAATAACCACTAAGGACTTGTGCGGCTGTAGCATTACCTAAACCTTTATACGTCCCGGTCATTCCCAACACTACTTGACCGTTTGCTATCTTGTCTGCTGTAATACCAAACTTTGCTCCTGCTTGTGATTCTGGGTATGCAACTAATGTGTTAGGCTTTATAAAACCTTCATCACCGTTGTAACGTAACTCAACACGTCTAACACCATCTGAGTTTTCTGCTATATAGGCTTCATCTGCTAACAACACCTTTGTTGCATTATCTGATGTGTGCGTTATTGTGGCCCGGTCTACTAAATTCTTCATAGTTCCTTTTGCGGGGTCATCATCACTCTCTTTTGTTACTGCTGTGTACGGTTCCAGTACGTGTTTGTTGAGTGCTGTCACATCATCAGAACCAGTACCACCTCCACCACCGCCAGACGCATTTATATACCTCATAATGATTACCTCCCTTCTAGTGTAAACACAAGGTTTACTGTAGGAACTTTGTTCCAACACTTTGCTTCTACATACACTGTGCCACTCACGTTCACAGGGTACATTTCATCAACAAACCCGGCAGACTTCTTATAGGTCTTTGCAAGTGCCGGTGTGTTCACGTCATCTGGTATTGTCCTGTAGAATTTATATTCATCTGTGGTGTTATCTATACCACTTACCCTTATCCGCTGTGTCCACCCGGAATCAGCGGAACCGGCCCAGCCTCTGGCTGGTAGGGTCATTAAATATGACCGCTCCCAATCATGGAGGTATTTTGTTATCTTACCGATAATATTTGGTAACGTTTCTGCGGATACGGGCAGAACCTTACTTGAAGCTATACTAAACTCCACGGTGTTAAGGTTAAGCGTCCCGGTCTTCAACACATAGTTATTAAGCGTCTCTGTTACCTCGTTCTTATATTCATTGAACCGCATATTATTTACATACCCGGCAAGGTCTACAGTAGCATTTATCTGCACACCATTTTCGTGGAATAACTGTATGCTGTAGGACAGCACCGTAGGAGTATCTGCATACGCTGGTAACTTATCTGCTGTGTCCTGGTCACACTGTGTTATCAGATAGAGTATCTCACCTTTATCCGGGTCATTTGCAAAATACCCTAACTGGTTGATGTTTGTCTGTGCGGTAACACCTTCATTGGTTAGCTGTGTCTGTATCACGGTGCTGTTATCTACCACTCTCTTATCAGTGAAGACGAGGTTTTTCACCTCGTCTGTTAAGGCTGTCTGTCTTGCCAGCATAGCTTCTGGTACTCTACCACTACCAAAGGCAGACCTTGTTAATTCTAACTGCTTGTCACCTAACGCGAGTTTTGCTATTAAAGCTAACCCCTCATTAGTAATGAACGTACAGTCTGTTCTCCATGTTGCCATTTATTTACCGCTCCTTTCTTTACTGTGGTGTTAGGTTATCTGACCTGTACTGTACAAGTGTGTATATCTTTGATTCAGTGACAATAACACCCATATGGTGTGTACCTGTTATTTCTTGCTGTGAAACTTCACCACTTACTACAGGTGTTATATAGTACGGTACGAACTGTGTTAAGAACCTCTCTACGAGTTTAACACTATTGTCCATATTCCTTAACTGCTCTATATCCGCCGCTAACATTGCAATAAACAGATAACGTCCAAAACCTGTGTATTCTACAAGCAGTTCCGGATTCACACTATCCATGGTATACATATAGGTTGTGTGTTCACTGTTATATGCTTCTATCGCACTCAGCTGTCTTTGTGACGTTGCGTCCAGGTCTTCATAGTCAATCTGTGCTTTACCATATAACACGGTCAGATTATTACTTGTCAGCCACGATTTAAACCCGGCTATATCAGACGTTGCTAATCTGCTTAAAAGGATTGTTATTCCTATTCGCCCGTCCTCTAAACTGCTGTGTACACACTCATGTGTCATAGTGTTGTCATACACTGATTCATAAGGAAGACCATCACACATTCTTGGCCCCGCAATATCGTACAGGTCATTGTTAATCAACGCGAAACGGATATAACTACCTTGCACGAAAGACACTTCCCAACTCTCAGTACCATTTAATACTTGAACACCTACACGTCTATGCACTTTCCACTTGTACGCGTCTTTAGTACCTGTCCTTACAATTCTATCACGTACAGGATTGATTAGTCCACAACTTCTTAAAGGTGCTGTTAAATTAATCATTGCCCGCTGGATATAATCACTCACTGGTTCCGGTTTTGGTATTATTGCAGTGGACGGGTCATAAGGTCTCCATGGGTATGCTCTGTTACCAAAGTTCAACATTACATCAGTGAAAGTAGCCGTTTTAGGTGCTTCTAAGTCTGACCCGGTATTGTTAGTTACTAATTCAACGATAGCAGACTTAATATCGTCTTCCACTACAACACTGTGTCCCTCTGAGGTATATGACTTGGTGCCATCTGCTTTAGTGATTTTAACTTGCAGTGCGGTTTCTCCTGTACTACCGGGCGTTACAGACTTCTTAACACCACTTATAAATACTTCTCTGCCTTTCACTAACTCTGTGATTTCGTACTTAGCACCACCCCACGCTTCTGTAGTGGTTATGGTGATAACATTACTTGCCACCGTCACAGTAGTTTTATCTGTGTGTAAAGGACGTAACTGTGACGCGTCAAATAACTGTACATCATCATTGTTTGGTGTTCCTGCTGTCTGGTCTTCTAACGCGGGCACCCACTCGTTAGGTAAGTCTGTTTCGTGTAACTGTAGATTCTGAATGGTGATATAATCGCCCACACCGTTACTACCACTACTTACATATACAGTCAAGATTAAATCAGTGTTTACCTGTAAAAAATCTGTAGCCTTAGCATTAAATTCTACACTATTCCACTTCTGTACTTCTGTAGCCTTAGCATTAAATTCTACACTATTCCACTTCTGTACTTCTGTAGCCTTAGCATTAAATTCTACAATTTTGGCCAAATCTGTATCACGCTGTAAATCACATCTTAACTCTACATTATTGTTTGTGCTTAAGTAGTAATCAAAAGACACTTGATATATAGTGTTTGGTTTAATGGTGTTTGCCTTAAAATCTGTTATTCTGTTTCTTACACCATAGTTCTGTCCCGCTTTAGTGCATACTGCTTTTACAGCGTTTTTATCAGTAGGGGTCTGTGCACGTTCCAAACGTGCATACTGTGTTGCATAAAACCCATAGTAACCCATGTTGGTGTTTGATAACAGGTTACGTCTTCCCTTACTGGTGATAAACTCATACACACCACCTTCTGAGTAAGGTTTCCAATCTGTACAAAAACACCCTTTCTGTAGCTGTACTCTTATTCTGGAATTTACAGTCTTACCTCCTTTAATGATAAGGACTATAGTTCCGTCTTTGACTGTATCCCTCACGTACAGAGGTGCTGTTGCTTCACTCACGTAGGTCTTATTCATGCCAGGAGAATACAACGCAAGACCTATTTCTTCTGAGGTGTTTTCTCCTTCCAGCACTTCAAAATACATTGAATAGTAACCTGGTTCATACAAGGTTATATCAGACTGATTACCGTCTGTCTGGTCTATTCTGAAAGTGGTATTTTCTGCGGCGAGTGTATTAGTACCTGTAATACTGAATGTTCCATCACCGTTGTTGGTATAAGTTATACCGTTTGACGTTCTGGACGATAATCTCAGCTTGATTAAATTTACCGGGTCTCCTACACTATGGAACGGCTGTCTAAACTCTATACTCGGTGATGGTGCACTTTTTGAATAAGGTTCAAACAGTTCCGTTGGTGTTACGTGTCCTTTCACTGGAATACCATGTGTGAACGGTTCCCATGGCTTTGCTACGGAACCTGTATTAAGCATGGGCCATATTGTGTCGTTTGCTGTCTTACCATTGTCTACTTGGATAAAGGCTTTCACCCAGGCTTCGTCACCCTTTATCTCAAAAGAATTGGTATAAGTGACATAATTCTGACCGTCTTTGCTAACACGGATAAAAAATTGAGTATTATTTTTCCTTCCGCTTACACAGTAAGTTCCGGGTGATAAGGATAGATTATAAATACTGGTAATATATCCTGTAGCAGTACCTTTGACTGTAAAACTACCATCACCGTTGTTATTTATCGTAACACCGTTGTTATTTACACTAGGTAACATATCCGAATTTATTAATTGAACACCTGTACTTACTTTGTTATCATCAACGTAAGGTTTTTCAGTAACCCGGATATTATTTAACACCATGGTGCCATTTCTAGGTCTAAATATCAGACGTGTATAGGAACCTTCTGCTGTCATTGGTACAGTGTATGCAACGTTTCTAAACTTACCAACACCTAACTTGATACTACTACCTTGCCATGCAGTGCCGTCATAGTGGTTTATAGACACTTCTGTGTGAACGCCCGCGGTAGTTGTCTCACTAACTATCTCACCACTAATGTACAATGTCTTCCCCGCATACTCTGAAAATCTCTTAGTTGGCACCATATCAAATGATACTGGATTTCCTACTACGGTGAAGCCATAGTTATTCTGTATTGTGTAGGTAGCCTCATCATATATCTTTAACGCCCAATGGTCGAATATATTAGGATTATCACTATCACACACTACATAAGGTCTAACTATACCCGCAGTTACTTTAGAACTTCTTATACCATAAACACCAGAATAGAAAGTATAACCCTCGTCCAACATACGCTGTGTTACATCCATTGTAACGTGATATTTATTTAACTCCACATAGTTATTACTATTAATGGAGGCTTTAAAGTACGGGTGAGGGTCTACATTCCCTTGTCCTACCATGTGGTATATTCCTGGCTTAAATTTTTTCTTTTCCTCTGTGGTGTGCGCATATGTTACATTAATATCCGTGCTGTCAGATAGGGCAGTTCCAGTGACTTGTACAACACCATTATCATATACTTTAACACGACAATCGCCGCTAGTTCCAACTTTAACTGTACTTCCTACAATGTTATACTTATTATAACCCTCAGTGGTATCTTGTGTGGTCTCACCTTTCATTTCAAGGACTGTAATATCACCTTTGTTATATCCCTGGAACGCTACAAGGTCTGTGTTCTCATAGTTCTTTACCGGATTTCTCTGGTAGTCAAGGTTACACTCCATTCCAGTCAACACACGGATTAAATATCTGATTGAGTTATAGGAACCTCTACGCCGCATTAACTCACCGATATTCTGGAACACACGTCTTTGATATACTTCACTGATTCCCCAGTCATACTTAAGTCCTATGGATTCGTATAACGTAGGAAAGAACGGACTAGGACACCTAACCGGGTCTGTCAGTTCTGTAAACTTGTTCGCAAGGTCTATATTCTTTTCAAGTCCTCCGTACACAATCACTTTAAGATAATTGTACAGAGGAAGACCTTCTTCTTGGTCTAATAACCTCCATTGTGTGGGAAGTCTACCATAGAGGTATTCAAGATATTCGTCTGCCTTAATTCGTGACAACTTTAGCACCTCCTGTAGCGGATATAGTCAACGAACCTAAAGTTAAAATCTCACTCTTAGCCGGGACTATTGTCAATGGTGTTGTGTTTATACGGAACACCCTTATGCCGTCAATGTTGGTAGACACAAGACCTTCAAGGTCGGTCAAGGATAACTCTTGTCCAAAATCATAATAACCTATTTTGAAATACTGTCTTAAATACTGCTCAACATTAGCTTTCACTTCGTCCCGCAAAAACGTGTCTTTTACTTCAAGTGTACAATCAAGACCAATAGACTTATAAGTCGGCGGGTATGCTTTCAGTTTACATCCCACAATCTGACACTCTGCAAAGTAGGATTCAATCTCTGCCTTAAGTGTATCATCAAGTGTGAACGTATCACTGTATTCTTCCCGGACTAACACATACAGGTCAATTAAATCCACATCATCTGGGTCTCTTATCGCGGACGCAAATTTAAGTTTGGTCTTGAACTCCTTTAACACTAGATAAGAGTGGTCTTCCTCCCGCACTGGTGCATACTTCGTCATGTTATACTTTGGTGCGTTTATTCTAACCTCGTCATTGGTTTCCTTGTCTGTGGCTTGTACTCTTGCGCGTTTAGGATTGAAACCCTCTTTCACTACCGCTGGTCTGGTATTCATTTCAGTGATGGTGTTCTCACCTACATTACCTATCGTTCCACCACCGATTCTGTAGTAAGCGTAGATACCGTTCTTGTAAGGTTTAGGTATTTTACCACTAACACCATTACCAAAGATAATCTTTGCTTTGTTATCCATATTCAGTACGACACGGAAGTGCTTACTGTCTGGAAGACTATCAATGAAATTATCTACTCTGTCCCACTGTGTAAAACCAGTACCCTCATTAATCAGCAATGAAACACTGGTGTATATTACAGGCGCGTATGCAAGTGTAAACTCCTGGTTCTCAGCACCCGTACTGGTTCCGACTAATTCACTTTCGATTGTCTGTCCCTGTATTGCTTCTACGGTGTACAGATAATTACCGCTGGTGTCTTTCTCATTACCTAAACTTCCCGCTGGAATAACAAGGTCTTCTGTGGTCTCAAAATACACTTCACTGTCAACCTCTGTCTTAACAGTGTGCACTTTAAATCCCATGGGTATTGTCACAGCCTGTTTCTGTATACTGTTCAGCACAAAAACTAAGTCAAATATAGATGGTGTTGCTTCTGCCGGGGTGTAACCCAGTGAATAGCTGTTTGCAAGTATATTTTCTCTTTGTTGCGCATACTGCAAAAACACTTCATTAGCTTGTGAATCCTGGTAGAAGTTAAGTATATCTATTCCCCGGCTGATTAACTCTAGTATGACGATTCCAGGGTCTAATTCTGACGTGTCCGTGTACTCTGGTAGGTATTTTGGCAGAGTGGACACAAGGTCATTTCTCACGGATTCATAATCCCTGTTGGTGTAGTCTAACATATTGTTGCCTACATTACTCATTACTGATAACCTCCTATCTGCACCCTCGTTGTATGCAGATTACCACCAAAGTTTACAAGGTGGTATGTAATATCTGCAAATATAAGGTTTTTGTCTTGTGTCACCTGTATATCATCAATTTCTAGGGTGTCACTTAAATGTGTCTGTATCGTGTCCTTGACTTCAAACTCCAAAAGACTTTTTGTGGTCTCGTCATTGGGTTCAAAAATCAGCGTGTCTAAATCAGAATACAGGTAGAACTCCATTAAACGTTCTCCCCGCTCTGTAGTCAACAACTGGTGTATAGCTTCGTCCGTATGCGTAAAGGTGTTTGTGTTTGTAACACTCATAGCAATACCACCTCTCACGTTGATACGGAACGGGAAACTTATTCCCCGTATCTGCTTTCTCTCACTCATTAAATCACCTCTATCTTATATTACTGCCCGTCACTGTACCGGTTGCACTTATACTTCCTGTTGCGGTAATGTTGCCTTGTACTGCAAGGTTTCCTACTACTTCTACAACACCCCCACCAATTACAATTTTAGTACCCTGGTACATAATGACACGTTTTGTTTTACTGGTGGCAATGTCCTGTGGTGCTTTAGCTGTAGAATACCAGTTTCCAATCCACACAGGTCTGTTTAACTTACCTTCTTCAAACATAACCCATAAGGTGTCACCAACTACGGGAAGGAAACAATCACCTTCTGTATCGGCACAATACTGAAAACACGGTTCAGCCCAGCCAGCGGCATATTCACCTGTAACACTAGGAACACACACTAAAACTCTGTATCTATTCTCCGGGTCGTCTACACTTACTACTGTTCCTCTGTATCCGCGTTCGGATACACCGTCTATCACTTCATCGTTGGCCAGAACCGTACCCAATTGAGCACACCAGTTTACCATCGTTTCACCCAGATAGGCGATGCGATAGTTCATCAGGATTTCCTGTTTCTCTTTCTCGCTCTTGGCTTTCCATTCTTCGGCAGTGAAGCTGAGTTCTTCGCCACAAGCCACATTCATGCCGTTGGTACCTATTTGTTCGAAGGCCTGTATCAGTTCTTCGATAGGGCGAGCCTGCTTTTCATCATTGCAATAATAGCTGTTGAACATCTTCTGGAATGCCCATTGTGTCCAATGATAGTACTCTGGTTCGCAGGTACGTATTTCGCGGCTCCAGTCAAAACAGAAACCTATCTTATCCAACTGCTCACGGTAACGGTCGATATTGTTGATCGTAGTAATTGCAGGATGTTGTCCCGTTTGTATAGCATATTGTTCAGCGGGAAGTCCGTAAGCATCATATCCCATGGGATTTAGTACATTGAAGCCCTGCAGTCGTTTGTAACGAGCATAAATGTCCGAAGCAATGTATCCCAGCGGGTGTCCTACGTGTAGGCCCGCACCGGAGGGGTAGGGGAACATGTTTAGTACATAGTACTTCTGCTTCGTCTCATCTTCCTTCACTTGGTAGGTTTTCTCTTCCACCCACCTTTTCTGCCACTTCTTTTCAATCTCCCTGAAATTGTACTCCATAATGGTTTTCTTTCGTTATTTTATGGTTGATACTTAGTTATATACTTTATTAAACGGTGCAAATTTACGGGTTTATTTTCAGATTCATAGCTTAGTACAACAAAAAAGTATTTGTCTGTACCATACCAGAGATACACTTGCTCCGTACCAAAGCCGTACTTTCTCCGTGTAGAAGTGCTTTTGACCGAAGAATGTACGGAGCAAGTACGGTTCGGATACGTTTCAGACAGGTAGCGGAACATTTGAAAATATATATTTTTCCCTGTTTAGTGATAAAGTAGTGGAAAAGGTAGAAAAAATATAAATAAATACTTGACAAAGTAATTTTTATTGCTTATATTTGTGAAGTGCTTATTAAAACTAATTCAAGTAATGTAATACAAAAAATGGCAAAGTTAATTCAATAGGATTTTACACAAAAGTGTTTTTAGGATATTTCAAGGGATGAAGTCTGAGAAGATTACATCCCTTTTTGTTTATTTTTCTGCCAGATTGCCGAAAAGCACTCTAATCACGTTGTTAATAAACGTGGGTAAAGTTTTTAAAAAACGTCACCCTTATTTATTAAAAACGTTTCCGGCGTCTATTAAATCCCCTGTTTTATTGTACAAAAAGTAGAAATGGTATATCTTTGCCTCCAATTTATCGGGAACGTATGAATGAGAAGAAAAATTACACCTATCATCTGATAGCGATCTTCACCGTAGGAGTGTGGGGATTAACTTTTATCTCCACCAAAGTTTTAATTGCCAATGGACTTTCTCCGAAAGAAATCTTTCTGCTTCGTTTTCTGATTGCTTATATCGGTATCTGGTTTATATCTCCACGCAAGCTGTTTGCAAATAACTGGAAAGATGAACTTTGGTTGTTGTTGGGTGGCATCACGGGCGGTTCCGTCTATTTTCTGACGGAGAATATGGCTTTAGGCATTACATTGGCTACCAATGTGGCGTTTATTGTTTGTACGGCTCCGCTGCTCACCACTATCTTTTCACTGATGATTTATAAGAAAGAAAAGGCTACCCGCACTTTGATAGGCGGTTCACTGATGGCATTGGTAGGGGTGGCAATGGTGGTTTATAATGGGAGTTTTGTTTTGAAAATATCTCCGTTGGGCGATTGTCTTACTTTGGTTGCTGCTCTTTCATGGGCATTCTATAGTCTGATAATGAAGAAGATGACGGGAAGGTATAATACTATTTTTATTACTCGCAAGATCTTTTTCTATGGCATATTGACTACGCTTCCCGTCTTTATGTTTCAACCTTGGAAGGCTGACCTTTCTTTGCTCATTCAGCCTTCCGTTCTGTTGAATTTATTGTTTCTGGGTGTGGTTGCTTCCCTGATTTGTTTTGCAGTTTGGAATGTCGTACTGAAAAATCTGGGAACGGTACGCGCTTCCAACTATATTTATCTCAATCCGCTGTTCACTTTGGTAGGATCGGCTATCCTGTTGGATGAACATCTGACAGTTATTGCATTGATTGGGGCGGCTTGTATTATGGGGGGAGTGTATATGGCCGGGAAAAAATAACCAGTAGATTATTTTTCAGCAAGCAACATTATTCTTCAATATCTTTCTCCGAGTGTTGCAGGCGGTAAAATGTTTTTTGTAGCTCAATCTCCCTGCGTAACTCTTCCTCCGTAGGCATATACAACATATATTTGGAAGCAAAAAGTTGATTATTGTCATGTAGTACTGAGTAGCGGGCTATATCTTCGTCTGTTTCTGAACAGAGAACGATACCGATGGTTGGGTTATCTCCTTCACCACGTATCCGTTCATCATACATCCGCACATACATATCCATTTGTCCCACGTCCTGATGTGTTATAGGATTTGTTTTCAAATCGATAAGGACGAAACATTTTAATAAATAATTATAAAAGACGAGGTCGATGAAATAGTCTTTCTTCTCGGTACGCACTAATTTTTGGCGTGTTACATACGAGAATCCTTTTCCCAGTTCAAGCAAGAAACGTTGTAAGTTGCTGATGATAGCCGATTCCAGTTTGGATTCGGTAAAGTCGGTGTTCGGGGACAATCCGATAAACTCCGCTACCGTAGGATTCTTGATAAACTCCAATTTGTCCTGCTGATACGGAAGCGTGAGCGACTTCATTTCCGTTTCCACTTTTTCCTTGTCGTGCGAGAGTAGCAGACGTTCGTAATACTGTGAACCGATGTTGCGATTGAGTGTGCGGTAACTCCACATCTGCTCTTGTGCTTCTTTTAGATACCATGCACGGGCTTCAGGATTGGGAACTGTTAATAAGCGCTTGTAATGAGACCAACTCAATATTCTCCACGGTGTAGAGAATATTTCGGGAAAGGTTTGATAGAACAGTCGATAGTTGTAAAGACTGGGGACTGAGAACCCCTTCCCGAACTCTTGCGTAAGTTCTGTCGAGAGTTCTTTTAGCAGTTGTGTTCCGTAGTCGGCTCGTTCTTTTCCCTGCTGTTCCTCTTCCACGATACGCTTGCCCATCAGCCAATAGGCTTCTACCATTGCCGAATTAATGGCGGGGGGGGGGTTTTGTTGTGCTTTCTGTGCATTTTTTTTTTTTT
>ENA-OPWK01000011-OPWK01000011.1-human-gut-metagenome-genome-assembly--contig:-NODE-11-length-46867-cov-6.779693_pt1 | contig 46867 bp, 40 predicted proteins | sample MGYA00241509_ERZ502010 | MGnify/ENA primary metagenome ERZ502010 (study PRJEB25962, sample SAMEA2042014) | human gut metagenome | biome: human gut; feature: human-associated habitat; material: faeces... | reverse complement strand
TCCGCTATTTTACTATTTTTTTTCATCAAATGTCAACACTTTTTTTAAAAAAATTTTTATTTTTAAATTTTTTGATTTTTAAGGTAAGTGTAAGAGTAAAATTCAGTTTCTATGTTCATTTTCGGAAATCTATTTTCCATTAATTTTAAAAAGGTGCAGGTTTATATTTTTTAACCTATCTTTTACAAGGAATCCTCTACTTCTAAAGAGGGGAAGGAATTGAGTTATATATTATTCATAAGTACACAAAGATATGATATTATATAAGCAGTCGAAATGATGAAAGATCATATTCTTTTTAAAGCACATCCGAAGTTTGAAATCAGTAAATTTATAAATGTTCATAAAAGTGCAGGCAACAGACTTCTGAAAACTGAAAAAGAATTTCCACAGATTCGTGAGAAGTCCTCACCTCTTTAGGCGGTGGGAGTATGTCACGAGTTGCTTTAAGAAAAAAGAAAAATATGTTACAATAAAGCACATAATAATTACGGAGGAAGAGGAAAATGAATAAAAAGGCATGGTATACCTTTCGGATTGTTTTAGGAGGATATTTAGCTTGGCTCGGGATAAGGATGTTGATTGAAATGGTAAATGAAAAACCGAATAATATGTTTTTTATGTGTGTGATGTCTGTAATCTTTATATTGATCGGTTTAGCCTATGCTATTTATTATGTGAAAAAAATGTTTGATCTGAAAAAAGAAGATCATAGGATTGAAGAGGAAGATAAAGAGGCATTCGATGCGGGAAAAGATCAGGCGGATCAAAAAAGAAGAAAAAATGTTTTGCCGGAAATTGGTCCGAATGAGGAAATGAAAAAAGAAGCAGAGCAGGGAAAAACAGATAAGGAAACGGCACAGTCCGGTAATAACATCGAAAAAGAGGCAGAAAAGTTGGATGATAAAGCAGAAGGAGAAACGGGAAAATCAGGCTATAAGGCAGGATCGGAGACAGAACAATCGGATGATAAAGTGAAAAAAGAGGCAGAAAAGCCAAATGACAAAAACGAGGAAGAGGCAGAAGATGAAGTGATAAAAGAAGGTGGAAAAAATCAGGAGTCTGAATTGGCAATGGAAGAATTTATTGAAGAGACGGAAACAGAGATAGAAAATGATTATGAGGAGAGATGAGCATGCGAGTAGGTATGGGATATGACGTTCACAGATTGGCGGAAGATAGAAAGATGATTTTGGGAGGCGTGGAAATTCCGTATGAAAAAGGTCTTTTGGGCCATTCGGATGCAGATGTGCTCGTGCATGCGATTATGGATGCGCTTTTAGGAGCTGCGGCATTAGGTGATATCGGGAAACATTTTCCGGATACCGATCCGGAATATAAAGGGATTTCCAGCATTCGGCTTCTGAAACATGTAGGAGGGCTTTTGGATGAGAATGGGTATATGATTGAAAATATCGATGCGACGATCATTGCTCAACGTCCGAAGATGCGCCCGTATATTGATACAATGCGTCAAAATATTGCAGATGCACTCTGTATTGAGATCGATCAGGTCAATGTCAAAGCGACAACGGAGGAAGGTCTTGGGTTTACAGGAGAAGGAGAAGGAATTTCTTCACAGGCGATTTGTGCGATCGAGAAATATACAAATTACAGTAGTACGGATGTCTCTTCGGATTGTGGGATGTGCGGAGGATGTTGTTCGCACATTGGGAGGAACGAGTAAATGATCATCCGTAAATTAGAGCAGAGCGAACATATTGCGACACGAAAATTGTGGGAAGAAATATTTCCGGAAGATACGAAGGCATTCCTAGACTATTATTACTATATCAAAGCGGCAAAAAATCAAATTTACGTTGTGGAAGAGGATGGGAGAATTTGTTCAATGCTTCAGTTGAATCCATATCGGATCCGGCTGGAGGATAAAAGCTTTCCGTCAGAATATATTGTCGCTGTTGCAACGAAAAAAGAATATCGCAGTCGAGGATATATGCGGGCGCTGCTAAATACTGTTTTGGAACAGATGTATTCGGAAAAAGTGCCGTTTACATTTTTAATGCCTGCGGCAGAAGCGATTTACAGACCTTATGATTTTAGATATATTTATGACCAATACATGCAAGAATTCAAAAAAGATGAGACAGCAGATGATAGAAATCTTGAAAGTGAGCCGCAGAAAGAAGGAGCGCTTGAATTTTCAGATGCGGGATTGTGGGACGCAGAAGAGATGGCAGATTTTTTTGAGGAACATTTTTCGGATTCGTGGCAAGTATATGCTCAGCGAGATACAGCCTATTATCAGACGATGATATTGGAGCAGCAAAGTGAAAAGGGTGGGGTTAGACTTATGCGGGAAAACGGTGTGTTGAAAGGGTTTTATGCCTACGCCTTAGAAGAGGGACTTGAAGTACGAGAGCCGTTGTATCTGAATCAATTTGAAGGGGAGTTTGAACGGTCGATGCAGATGCTGTTGGATAAAAGTAATATCCGGAAAGCGGATCAAAATGAAAACAGAGTACAGCAATCGCTGAGAATTTATGCTCCTTTAAATAAAAAAAGTTGTAAAATGCGGTCTATGATTATGGCAAGAATTGTTTGTTTGCCTGAATTTTTAAAAGCAATGATCGTCGATGAAACAGAAACTCTTGAATGTTCTTTTGCTGTGCTTGACTCTATTTTGCATAAAAACAGCTGTGTATGGAAATTGACAAGCGTACAGGGCGAGAAAGAAATACATGTACAGGAGACCGAAGATTCACAAGGAGTATTTCCGATAGCGGATTTGACAGAATATTTATTTGGAAGGATCGATTTGGAAGAACTGCGTGAAAGAGAGGGCGTGATTTGTACAGTTGAGCTTGGTGAAGAGATAGAGAAAATAGAAAAACTGACAAGAGTATATTTCAATGAGGTTGTCTGAGAAAAAAAGCGCTCAAAAGAAAAAGAAACAACGGCGATTTTGATTGCCTTTGAAAGAAAAGCGGTATTGACAAAAATGTGGAATTTGCATAATATAAATTATATGTCGAAGAATAAAAAGCAGAGAACGGAAAGAGTAACAGATTGTGAAAGTTCGCAGAGAGGGAATGTCGGAGGCTGAAAGCATTCCTGTACAAAGATGGTTTGTGAAGTGCGTCCGGGAGCTGATCGGGTGAATGAAAAGTAGCCTGATTCGTTTAGCATACGTTACAGGCTGTTGAGTGAAAGAAAAATCTTTTAATAGAGTGGAACCGCGGAAAAACTTCGTCTCTGATCTGAGACGAAGTTTTTATTTAACCGGTAAAAGTAAAAAATATTTTGTGGGAGAACAGAATGGGTATTGTATCTTATATTAAAGAAGAAATACGAGTTGTGCGGGAACGGGATCCCGCGATAAAATCAAATATGGAAGTGTTGCTTTATCCAAGTTTTCGTGTAATACTCAGATACAGAGTGGCTCATAAATTATATTTAAAAAAACATTATTTTTGGGCGAGATGGATTTCACAAAGAGCGGCGCGAAAAACAGGAATAGAGATTCATCCGGGAGCTACAATCGGACGCGGTTTGTTTATTGATCACGGGAGCGGAGTTATCATCGGTGAGACAACGGTGATTGGCGATAACGTAACTCTTTATCAAGGGGTAACGCTTGGCGGAACCGGAAAAGAACAAGGAAAGCGCCATCCAACATTGGAAGATAATGTGATGGTAAGCGCGGGAGCAAAGATATTAGGTTCTTTTACGATCGGAGAAAATTCAAAGATTGGGGCGGGATCAGTTGTTTTAGAAGAGGTGCCCCCGAACTGTACGGTAGTAGGTGTGCCGGGGCGTATCGTTAAAATGGATAATAAAAAAGTTCCGAGATCCGATATGGATCAAATTCATCTTCCGGATCCGGTATTGTCGGATATTAAGAGGCTTCAGGAAGAAAATTTAAGATTGCATAAGGAATTGAAACGTCTTGTGAAAGATATAAGATGTGTGGAAAAGAAAGGAGATTATGATGAAGATTTATAATACATTATCAAAAAGAAAAGAAGAATTTGTGCCATTGGAAGAAGGCAAAGTAAAAATGTATGTGTGCGGTCCTACGGTTTATAATTTTATCCATATCGGAAATGCAAGACCGATGATCGCATTTGATACAGTACGCCGTTATTTTGAATATAAAGGATTTGAAGTGAATTTTGTATCAAACTTTACAGACGTAGATGATAAAATTATTAAAAAAGCGATTGAAGAAGGCGTTTCTGCTGATGAGATATCGAAAAGATATATTGCGGAATGTAAAAAAGACATGGAAGCAATGAATGTAAAACCGGCTACGAAAAATCCGCTTGCAACAGAAGAAATCTGCGGCATGGTGGAAATGATTTCTACATTGATTGAAAAAGGATACGCCTATGAAAAAAACGGAACGGTTTATTACCGTACAAGAAAGTTTGAAGGTTACGGAAAGCTTTCGCATAAGAATCTGGATGATTTGAGGTCGGGAGGAAGATCGCTTCTCGTTACAGGAGAAGACGAAAAAGAAGATCCGCTTGATTTTGTGCTTTGGAAACCGAAGAAGGAGGGAGAACCTGCCTGGGAATCTCCGTGGAGTGAGGGTCGTCCGGGATGGCATATCGAATGCTCGGAGATGTCTAAAAAATACCTCGGAGAACAAATTGATATTCATGCCGGCGGAGAGGATTTGATATTTCCGCATCATGAAAACGAGATTGCTCAAAGCGAAGCCGCGAACGGAAAAGAATTTGCAAAATATTGGATGCACAATGGATTTCTTAATATTGATAATAAAAAGATGTCAAAATCACTCGGTAACTTTTTTACAGTAAGAGAGATCGGAGAAAAGTATGACCTTCAGATCTTGAGATTTTTTATGCTGAGTGCACACTACAGAAGTCCGCTTAATTTTAGTGCAGAATTGATGGAAGCAGCGAAAAATTCTTTGGAGAGAATCCTTACTGCGGCAGATAACTTGAAATTCCTTATTTCAAACACGTCAGAAGAGAAAATGACAGAGTCGGAGAAGAGATTGTTTGAGAAATCATCAGAATATGTAGAAGCTTTTGAAAGGGCAATGGATGATGATTTCAATACTGCCGATGCGATAGCGGCTATTTTTGATCTTGTCAAATATATGAACACGACTGCCGACGGAGCAAGCTCAAAAGAATATTTGCAAAACCTGCTTGACAGATTATGTCTGCTGACAGATGTTTTGGGTATTATCGTTATAAAAGAAGAGGAAATGTTAGATTCGGAAATCGAAGAGATGATAGAAAAACGTCAGGCTGCAAGGAAAGATCGTAATTTTGCTCTGGCAGATCAGATCAGAGACGAGCTCCTGGCAAAAGGGATTATTCTTGAAGATACGCGAGAGGGAGTAAAATGGAAAAAAGCTTAGGATATGGATTTGAGTATTATATGGATCTGATTCCCGGAATGAAGCAGGCAGACCCAAAAGCAAGTTCCTCTATTGTTTTAGCCTATATAGGAGATTGTGTCTTTGATCTTATTATTAAGATGAGAGTGGTAGGCAGAGGCGGCAGGCAGGTGCATAAACTGCATGAAGAGACAAGCAGGTATGTGCAGGCGTCTGCTCAGTCTTTTATGATGCGGGCAATTCAGGAACATCTTACAGAAGAAGAACATGCGGTATATCGAAGGGGAAGGAATACAAGGAGCGTTTCGGCTGCAAAAAATCAGTCGATCACCGATTATCGAAGAGCGACAGGGTTTGAGGCGTTGGTAGGTTATCTTTACTTGAAAAAGGAGTACAAACGGCTTGTTGAGCTTGTAACGATCGGACTGGAAAGTATGGAAAAGGAATTGGAAAATGGAGAGAAAAACGATTGAAAAAATTGAAGAAACAAAAGAACATACATTAGTGATCGAAGGACGAAACGCAGTACTGGAAGCGTTTCGCTCTGGAAGGACGATCGATAAGCTGTTTGTGTTGGACGGATGTCAGGATGGTCCGGTAAGCACGATTGTCAGGGAAGCAAAAAAGCATGGAACAATCTTGAATTTTGTCGGAAAAGAAAGATTATCTCAACTTACGCAGACAGGAAGGCATCAGGGCGTAATTGCTTACGCTGCGGCTTATGATTATGCAGAGATTGACGATATGCTTAAACTTGCGGAAAAGAGGGGAGAAGATCCGTTTCTGATCGTATTAGATGGGATTGAAGATCCTCATAATTTGGGGGCAATTATAAGAACAGCCAATATTGCCGGAGCTCATGGCGTGATCATTCCGAAGAGGAGAGCGGTTGGTTTGACGGCGACCGTAGCGAAAACTTCGGCAGGGGCGTTGAATTATACTCCGGTTGCAAAAGTGACAAATCTTGTAAAGACAATGGAAGAATTGAAAGAAAAAGGAATTTGGTTTGTCTGCGCCGATATGGACGGACAATCAATGTATGATATGAATCTCACAGGACCGATCGGACTTGTTATCGGAAATGAAGGGGATGGAGTCAGCCGATTAGTAAAAGAAAATTGTGATTTCGTTGCGTCAATTCCGATGAAAGGCGAGATTACCTCTCTGAATGCTTCCGTGGCAGGCGGAATTCTTGCTTATGAGATTGTCAGACAGAGACTTGCAAAATAAGACGTAAAGCAGTGTTTGAAGGGTGTTTTAAAGGATGGAACAATATGAAAAGCTGACGGATGAACAGTTGATTGAAAAACTGCACTCCGGGGATCGGGATGTGACAGATTATCTGATGGAGAAATATAAAATGATGGTCCGCAAGAAGGCACGCGCAATGTATCTGATCGGAGGAGAAACAGAAGATCTTATTCAGGAAGGCATGATCGGATTAATCAAGGCGGTAAGAAATTTTGACAGCGGCATGGGCAGATCATTTGCCGGGTTTGCGGAAACATGTGTACTTCGGCAAATGTACACCGCTATTGAGGCGTCAAATCGAAAAAAACATATGCCTCTGAATTCTTATATTTCACTTTATGAAGAAAGCGAGACGAATAAAAACGGTACAAAACTGCCTCTGATCGATCTGATAGAGCCTGACCGGGAAAATGATCCTGAGGCATTGTATTTTGGCAGAGAGTACACAGAAGCTTTTATTGAACGATTGAAAGAAAATTTAAGCCCGATGGAAGAACAGGTTCTTTATTTGCACTTAACAGGAACTGATTATAAAAAAATCGCGGAATTGTTGAAAAAAAGTCCGAAATCGATTGATAATGCTCTTCAAAGAATTAAGAAAAAAACAGAAAAAATGCTCAAAACAGAAATAAGAGCCTGAGAAATTCAAATAGAGAAAGCAGGTAAAAGGTTATGAAATTTGTAATACAGCGGGTAAAACAGGCATCTGTAAAAGTGGAAGGAAGCGTGATAGGAGAGATTGAAAAAGGATATCTTGTATTGATTGGCGTTTCAGACAAAGATACGGAAGCAGTTGCGGATAAAATGATAAAGAAAATGATCGGACTGCGGATTTTTGAAGATGCAGAGGGAAAAACAAATTTGTCGTTAGCTGATGTGGGCGGAAGTCTTTTGCTTGTATCACAGTTTACGCTTTATGCAAATTGTAAAAAGGGGAACCGGCCGAGTTTTATTGAGGCAGGGGCGCCGGATAAAGCAAATCAGTTATATGAGTATATAATTGAAGAGAGTAAGAAAAGTGTGTCAGTCGTACAGACAGGTCGCTTTGGAGCAGAGATGGAAGTAAGTTTGATCAATGATGGCCCGTTTACGATTTTGCTTGATTCGGAAATGTTGTGATAGGATCATCGGAAAAAAGTAATTGATTGAAATTTAAGGAGAGTCAGTGAAATACTAACTCTCCTGTTTTTGTATAGATAATCAGAAGTAATCGATATATTAAAAATCAGAAAGCTGTCTAGGGGACTTGAACCCCCGACCTCCGCCTTACCAAGGCGACGCGCTACCGACTGCGCCAAGACAGCATATATGTAACTCAAATGCATGATAAATATACAACGATTTAGCAGTAGTTGTCAAGAGAATTGTATTACAAGACGTTCATATAATTATATAATTATTTCTTTTTTGTTTTAAAAGGGACTGCCCGGTTGTGATTAAAAAGTGTTGTTCAGCGTCGCCTGTTTGTATCTTGGGAATATGAAATGGCGGGATAAAGACAGAATAATGCAAGAATTCCTGTCATTTTCTGTTCTTTTTTTGATTGTGTGGTATACTTGTACAAAATTTAGTGGTGATTTTCGCTATGGGGGCGGAGGGAAAGATGAAAATAGGAAGAGAGGAACTGGAAGATTTAAAAGAAGGATTGGAAAAATTGACACATTTTATCAGAGTGATGGAGGGAGTGAAACTACCGGATTTTTATCGGTATTTTGATGCGATGAAAAATAATATTAATATCTTTTTTTATGCGGGATGTGAAGATATTGAAGATTTCTTCCCGATATTGGAAAGGGATTGGAAGGCATCGCATACAATGTTTATCGGTGTACAGAATTATGATTTGAGGAGGGAACATCCGGACATTGATCCGACGGTATGCTTGTATTTTGCAAGACTCCTTGCGGATGTGGGAAAATATTTTGAACGGGGCAATGTAGAATTTGCAAAAGAATATTAAATGTAGTCGCTACTGTAAAAAGAAAGTTCTTTGGAGATCCACAGAACTTTCTTTTGATATTATTTACTGTCTGCACTTAATAAAGCGAATTTATAAAAACGATTATAGTTTGGTCTGTTTTTGCTTCCGTGTGACGGAAAAAACAAGGAGAAGAAATGCAAATGCGACAGCCATCCATACGCCGAAGACGACGTTGCTTTGAGAACTGAATTTGTCATAGTAACCTTTTAAGTAGATGATGACAACGATCCAGGGAAGAATATATGTCATATATTTACGGATAAATTGAGGAAATTTCAATCCGTTTCCTGCATTTGCCTCCTGAATGAAATTGTTCCATCCCCAACCGTTTTTGTGTGTACAAAACATAAGATATATAACGGAACCAAGAGGAAGGATATTGTTTGACACAAGGAAATCTTCTAAATCCATAATGTTCGATCCTGCTCCGAGCGGTTGTATCCCCGATAAAATATTGAAGCCGAGAATACAAGGAATACTTAATACAATAATAAGTACAATGTTGATGCCGACAGATTTTTTGCGGCTGAATCCAAAAAGATCGATCCCGAAGGAAACAATGTTTTCGAATACGCCGACGATCGTGGACAGGGCTGCAAAGAAAAGAAAGAGGAAAAACAGAGCCCCCCAAACTCGTCCTCCCGGCATCTGAGTGAAAATGTTCGGAAGAGTGATAAATACAAGTCTGGGACCTGCATCCGGCTGTACATTAAATGAAAAACATGCAGGAAATACAATTAAACCTGCAGTAAGAGCAACGCAAGTATCCAGTAGAAGGATGCTTAAAGATTCTCCGGTGAGAGAACGGGATTTATCTAAATAGCTTCCGAAGATTGCCATTCCGCCCATTCCGATGCTTAGTGTAAAGAAAGCTTGACTCATTGCTCCGAAAATAACGTTTCCGACCCCGTTTTCGAGTACTTTTCCGAAATCCGGAATGAGGTAAAATCTGAGTCCTTCTGCTGCACCCGGAAGAGTAACTGACCTTATGGCAAGTACGACCATGATTGCCAAAAGGCAGAGCATAGTTATCTTCATGATCTTTTCGACACCTTTTTGAAGACCGATGCTGCAGATCCAAAAAGCAAGTAAAATTACAAGTATAGTCCAAAAAGTCAGTGTGACAGGAGATCCCAGCATGGAATCATATTTTGCGGAAACTACTGTGGAATCAATGCCTGCAAACTCTCCTTTTGCCATCCGGAAGCAGTAATAAAGCATCCATCCGCCGACCATGGAATAAAACATAACAAGAAGATAGTTTCCGGCGATTGCAAACCATCTTGTAAAATGCCAACGCGTTCCTTTCGGTTCCAGTACGTTATAAGATGTAGCGATGCTTTTCTGGCTTGCGCGTCCTACACTGAATTCACATACGATGATCGGTAATCCGAGTATCACAAGGAACAGCAGGTAGATTAAAATGAATGCGGCTCCTCCGTATTGTCCGGCCATATAGGGAAATTTCCATACATTGCCCAGTCCGATAGCACATCCGGCCGACACTAGGATGAAGCCGAGTCGTGAACCAAAATTTTCTCTTTTCATAACTAAAAGCCTTTCTTTGTTTTTTGTAATCAGGTAAATTTGTTCTAAAATAAAAATAGCGCATACTTTTGAAAAAATGAAATGCGTTGATACATATTTTAGACAGTGGGCTTATTGTATCACATCAACGCGGCAAAGTAAACCGAGTACTTGTAGATATCTTAATTTTATGATAAGATAATTGCTATGAATGTTTGCGTTATTAGAGGAGGAGACAATGGAAAACGAAACTGTTTCAAAGAATTTTATCGAGCAGGAAATAGACAAAGATTTGGCGGAGGGAGTATATGATCATGTGGCTACTCGTTTCCCGCCTGAACCGAACGGTTACTTGCATATCGGACATGCAAAATCAATTTTGCTTAATTACGGACTGGCCCAGAAATATGGCGGCACATTTAATATGAGATTCGACGATACAAATCCGACAAAAGAAAAAATGGAGTTTGTTGATTCGATCAAAGAGGATATTCAGTGGCTCGGAGCGGACTGGGAAGACAGGCTATATTTTGCATCAGATTATTTTGATCAAATGTATGAATGCGCAGTAAAACTGATTAAAAAAGGAAAAGCATTCGTGTGCGATCTTACCGCAGAACAGATGAGAGAATACCGCGGGACATTGAAAGAACCCGGAAAAGAAAGTCCTTATAGAAATCGTTCTGTAGAGGAAAACCTGAAATTATTCGAAGAAATGCGGGAAGGAAAATATGAGGACGGAGAGAAAGTTCTTCGGGCTAAAATAGATATGGCTTCTCCGAATATAAATATGAGAGATCCGATTATTTATCGTGTGGCGCGTATGACACACCATAATACCGGAGATAAATGGTGTATTTATCCGATGTATGATTTTGCACATCCGATCGAAGATGCGATTGAAGGAATTACACATTCTATCTGCACATTGGAGTTTGAAGATCACAGACCATTGTATGACTGGGTTGTAAGAGAGTGCGAGTTTGAGAATCCGCCCAGACAGATTGAATTTGCAAAACTTTATTTGACAAATGTTGTTACTGGAAAGCGTTATATCAAAAAATTGGTAGAGGATGGTATCGTAGACGGATGGGATGATCCACGCCTTGTGTCGATTGCGGCATTGAGACGCCGCGGATTTACACCGGAATCTATAAAGATGTTCATCGAATTGTGCGGAGTTTCAAAAGCGCAGAGTTCTGTAGATTATGCAATGCTTGAGTATTGTATCCGTGAAGATCTTAAGATGAAAAAACCGCGTATGATGGCTGTGTTGGATCCGATCAAACTCGTAATAGATAATTATCCGGAAGGTCAGGTTGAATATCTAGATGTTGCGAATAATTTGGAAAATGAAGAATTAGGCATACGTAAAGTTCCGTTTGGACGAGAACTTTATATCGAAAGAGAAGATTTTATGGAAGAGCCGCCGAAAAAATATTTCCGCTTATTCCCGGGAAATGAAGTGCGTCTGATGCATGCGTATTTTGTAAAATGTGAGAGTTTTGTGAAAGATGAAAACGGTAAGATAACAGAAGTACATTGTACTTATGATCCGGAAACAAAAGCGGGAAGCGGTTTTACAGGAAGGAAAGTAAAAGGAACGATTCACTGGGTTCCGGCAGAGTATGCACAGAAAGCGGAAGTGCGCCTTTATGAGAACTTAATCGATGAAGAAAAGGGTGTATATAATAAAGAAGATGGATCGTTGAATCTGAATCCGAATTCACTGACGATAATAAAAGATGCTTATGTGGAACCGAGTTTTGACGGTGCAAAAGCATATGACAGCTTCCAGTTTGTGAGAAATGGATATTTCTGTGTGGATTCTCATGATTCTGAGCCGGATCATCTTGTGTTTAACAGAATCGTATCATTGAAGAGCTCATTTAAGCTTCCAAAATAAATGGTAGTTTATAATAAAACAGAATGAATGAATTAATGATTAATTTAAGAGCGGGACAAAAAGTCCCGCTCTATGAGCAAATATATGACTATATAAAAGATGATATCAAAAAAGGACGGATACAAAGCGGAGAGAAACTTCCTTCTACAAGAGCATTAAGCGCACATTTGGAAGTAAGCAGAAGTACGGTGGAACTGGCGTATGAACAGTTGCTGTCTGAAGGTTATATTGAGGCACAGCCTTACAGAGGATATTTTGTTTGTCAGATTGACGGATTGTTTCAGATAGATGCGCAGGAAAATAATAAAAGAGAAAATAATGAACGACAGGAACAAAAGTACCGGTATGATTTTACTCCGAGCGGAGTGGATCTGAAAAGCTTTCCGTATAATATATGGCGAAAACTATCCCGAGAGTGTCTTGTGGATGATAAGGCAGAACTGTTTCGTCTCGGCTGCCCTCAGGGAGAATATGGACTTAGAAATGCTATATGCAGTTACCTTCATCAGGCCCGAGGAGTAAATTGTACTCCGGAGCAGATTATTGTCGGAGCCGGAAATGACTATCTTTTAATGCTTCTCGGAATGATCTTAGGAGGCGAACATAAAATCGCATTGGAGAATCCGACATACAAGCAGGCGTATCGTCTGTTTGAAAATTTGTCATATGAAGTGTGTACTGTCGATATGGATGACAAAGGAATGCGTGTGGACGAACTGCGTAAATCGGATGCAGATATCGCATTTGTGATGCCTTCGCATCAATATCCGCTTGGAATAGTTATGCCTATAAAACGGCGAATGGAACTTTTGAAATGGGCGCAGGAAAAAGAAGAGAGATTTATTATAGAAGATGATTATGACAGTGAGTTTCGTTATAAAGGAAAACCAATTCCGGCTTTGCAGGGATATGACAGAAGCGGAAAGGTGATTTACATCGGAACTTTTTCAAAATCTATAGCTCCTGCGATTAGGATGAGTTACCTTGTCCTGCCGGAAAGAGTATGTTCGCTGTATAAAAAACGGTGCGGATTTATCAGCTCTACTGTATCAAAAGTAGATCAGCTTATTTTGCAGAAATTTATAGAAAAAGGATATTATGAACGTCATTTGAACAAAACAAGAGCTTTGTATCGGAGCAGACATGATGTTTTACTGAGCACTTTAAAAGAAATGAAAACAGAGTTTACGGTGTCGGGAGAAAATGCAGGAGTACATCTTCTTCTTCATTTTTGCGATGGAAGAAGCGAAAAAGAGTTAATCTGTTTGGCAGAAGAAAAAGAAGTAAAAGTATACGGACTGTCAGAATATTATGTGGGAGAAAAAGACAGAGAACAGAACGAATCGGTAATCCTGTTAGGATATGCAAATATGAGCGATGAAAAAATCTTGCATGCGGCTCGTCTGCTTGATGAAGCATGGAATAAAGAGGAAAATTGACAAATCAGTTTGAACAGATTCTGCTTTTGAGAAAGTAAAACACGTCGAAACTTATGTTCCGGCGTGTTTTAGTTGTGTATAAAATAGTAAATACACGGAATATTTCTGTATTATTTTTCTTCAAGTGATTCGGATTCGGTATCTGTGTCATCATCAGTCTTTTTTAAAGATACATATTCTCTGTCGGATGCAGGTTGAAGATCGGCATCAAGATCAAAGTCATCATCCTCGGTCTCGGCAGGATCATTTTCCTCTGGAATGTCGGAACTGTTCTTGCAGAAATACGCGACGGCAAGCCCGATCGCCGTTCCGATGACAGCGAAGATACTAAACCATTTAACAAGTTTTTTCAATTTGTTGACTCTCCTTTCTGTAAGAAGATGTGCTCCGTCTGTATAATGGAGAAACATCCTGAATGTATCTGTTATTTTAATACTTTTTCAGGGCAATTACAATAGCAGATTATAAAATCTATTGGCTCCTTTGTTTCAAAACAATTTTATGATCCTTTTATAAAAAACGAAATAACATTTTACATAATAAGAAAAATATAGTATAATTCTAACTGCGGTTATTCATAAGTACCGCTCATAATTATTTAAAAGCAACGATGTTCAGGAGGAATGGAAATGGTAAAAGCAGTAGTTGGTGCAAACTGGGGCGATGAAGGAAAAGGTAAGATTACAGATATGCTTGGTAAAGAATCTGACATCATCGTTCGTTTTCAAGGCGGAGCAAACGCAGGTCATACGATCGTAAATGATTATGGAAAATTTGCGCTGCATACACTGCCGTCAGGAGTATTTTATGATCATACAACAAGTATCATCGGAAATGGTGTAGCGTTGGATGTTCCGATTTTGTTTAAGGAAGTTAAGTCTATCGTGGATCGGGGTGTTCCGATGCCGAAGATTCTTGTTTCTGACAGAGCGCAGATGGTGATGTCTTATCATAAAAATTTTGATGCTTATGAGGAAGAGCTTCTCGGAGGAAAATCTTTTGGTTCGACAAAATCGGGTATTGCTCCGTTTTATTCTGATAAATATGCAAAAATCGGTTTTCAGGTGAGTGAACTTTTTGACGATGAATTGCTAAAGGAGAAAGTGGTTCGTGTAGCAGAACAAAAAAATGTATTGCTTGAACACCTTTATCACAAACCATTGATTGATCCTGATGAATTATATAAAGAACTTGTAAGCTACAGAGATATGGTAGCTCCTTATGTATGCGACGTTTCGCTCTTTTTACATAATGCTTTGAAAGAAGGAAAAAATATTCTTTTGGAAGGTCAGCTTGGTTCCTTAAAAGATCCGGATCATGGTATTTATCCGATGGTAACGTCTTCATCCACGCTTGCCGCTTACGGGGCGATCGGTGCGGGCATTCCTCCGTATGAGATTAAACAGGTAATTACGGTATGTAAAGCTTATTCAAGCGCGGTAGGAGCAGGGGCGTTTGTAAGTGAAATTTTCGGAGAAGAAGCAGATGAGCTTAGAAGACGCGGAGGTGAGAGTACGGCGCTACGACAGGACGTCCGAGACGTGTCGGCTGGTTTGACTGTGTTGCTTCAAAATACGGATGCAGAATGCAGGGAACAACAGATGTTGCATTTACGGTTTTGGATGTTCTTGGATACTTGGATGAAATTCCGGTATGTGTAGGTTATGAAATTGACGGAGAGGTAACGACAGATTTCCCTGTAACACACCTTCTTGAAAAAGCAAAACCGGTTCTTAAAACACTTCCGGGTTGGAAAGAAGATATCAGAGGAATCAGAAAATACGAAGATCTTCCGGAAAATTGCCGTAATTATATAGAGTTTATCGAAAAAGAGGTCGGATATCCATTTACAATGATCAGTAACGGCCCGGGAAGAGATGATATTATTTATCGTAACCGTTAGTTCATAGTTAAAAGTAAGGTTCTTGTAAAAGATATATAGATTTTGTCTTTCGGAGGCTTTTGTTTCCGGGGAAAATAAAGAGTGAATATATGAGAATGAGGATGGTGTAAGCCGATGGTTTTCGCCATCCTTTTGTAATATTTTTTAAAGAGAAAGCATAAGATATAAGACCGGGTTTTGAAAAAAGCAAGAAGAGGAGGTATATTTTATGCGCCGGAATGACAGAGAGACAGAAATAAGGATGATGACGATGGAAGAATACCTGAAGAAAAGACAAGCGATAAGGCGGCGCGGCAACATGGGTGAAAATGAATGCCATGAAAAAACCGCAGCAGCCTTAAAGTTGGTTGAGTTATTATATAATTGATGAATTAATCATCGTTCTGATCATTCTTATTTTTTAAAAGCCGGGTGATCAGAATAAACCCGTAAAGCAGAACCGGAATTAAAATCGTAGCGGCTATAGAGGCTTTTAACAGGTCGTCTGATGCAGGAGATCCGATCAGAGCAAATATGAGAGTGCAGACATACATTCCGATAAGAAGGATAACACCTATGACTGCAAGGATACGTTTTATGTTTTTCATGATAAAATCCTTTCCTACTATAAAAATATTTTTGAATTGACGATCAACATGAAAAAATAGCTTGATCAAGTTTCTTGTTGAACTGAATAGGTATGCTGTAATTATACCTAAAATAATAGTTTACGGCAAACAGAAATTGTTATATAATGATTTAGATGGATTTTAAAGATAAAGGAGCAATATACAATGAGCGAAAAATGTTTATTAGATCAATGGAGAGATATGGCTTATGACAGAAACCTGTCAAAAGAGCAGTTAGAGAGTTTTTGGGGAAAATATTTTACAATAGAGACATCGATTTACGAGCAGCTTCTGGATGATCCTGATACAGAGGTAAAAGGAACAGTGAAAGAACTTGCCGAAAAATACGGTCAGGATGTAATGACGATGGTTGGTTTTCTTGACGGAATCAACGACAGTTTGAAAACACCGAATCCGATTGAGACGATGGATGAGGGTACAGAAGTAAGTCTTGGATTTGATAAAGAAAAATTATATAAAAACATGGTAGATGCAAGAGCTGACTGGCTTTATGAACTTCCGCAGTGGGAAAAGATTTTTGATGAAAATACGAGAAAACGTCTGTACAAAGAGCAGAAAAATTCAGGAACAATACGTAAAGAAAAGAAAATAGGAAGAAATGATCCTTGTCCGTGTGGAAGTGGCAAAAAATATAAAAAGTGCTGTGGAAGAAATGCATAAATGAAAGAGTATTTCTGGATTTTGGGAAGTCTGTGTGTGTTGTATTATTTAATACTTGTCATTTATTCCCGCAGACTGCGATTGACCTTTGCGGTTTTTTGGTTGTTGACCGGCGGCGCACATCTGTTTTTTGGATGTGTGCCGCTTCCTGCATATGTGGAGAGTGTTTTCGGATGGATATGCCTGGGGTTATGGATTCTTTTTCTGACTGTGGAAATTAAAATCTGTCGAGGGATGTTTTCTAAACCTGAAAGAGGAGCGCAGTGGATCATTATATTGGGGGCGCAGGTAAGAGGAAGAAAAATTACGGATTCGCTGAAAAGGCGGCTTGATGCAGCGATTCATTATTTAGAGGAAAATGAAAAGACAATGGTAGTTGTTTCAGGCGGCAGAGGCCCGGGAGAAGATATTTCAGAAGCGGATGCAATGGAACAATATCTTATCGAACAAGGAGTTGCGGAAAATCGGATCAGAAAGGAAGATCAGTCCGTTTCTACAAGAGAAAATCTAAGTTTCAGTCGGAGATTTATTGATCCGAAACATGAGACGGTCGGAATCGTTACAAATAATTTTCATAGTTACAGGGCAAAACTTTTAGCAGAACAGGAAGGGTATGCTCATGTTTTTTCAGTGTCGGCTTCTTCAAATTATGTTTTTCAGATAAATTATCTTGTGAGAGAGTTTTTTGCGGTTTTGGCGATTTTTTTGAAAAATAAAAGAATATTATGAGCAATGTCAGGACATAATGCTATTGATATTGAATAAAAGGAGGTAGCGTTATGCCGCAATTAAAATGTACAGTTCAGACGTGTGTACACAACAAACAGTTTCTTTGTGATCTTGATGAGATTACAGTAGGAGGAGAATCTGCAAAAAATCCGAAAGAGACATGTTGTGACAGCTTTCAGGAGAGAAAGGAAGGAAGTTACACAAATTCTATGAAAGAGGCTTCAGATTGTTCCTGCATTGATTGTAAGGCAACAAATTGTATGTATAATAAAGAGTGTGAATGCCATGCAGGAAAAATCAGCGTAGAAGGCGGAGATGCAAAACATGCATCGGGAACAGAGTGCGCGACATTTCAATCATGCATAGGCTGATTGTTTAAACACATGTTTTAAGGGGTAAGCAAGAACGAAAAAGGACAAAGCAGTTATTCAAGATAACGGAGAATAGGAAAATTATATATCCAAAGTAAATGTCAGAGGAATCGTCTTAAATTAAAAGACGGTTCCTTTTATTTTTGTAATGAAGACGAATTTTGGGCGAGACTTTGGCAATCGCCTACAATCTGCGCGGCAAAATGGCATGGGGTTATGGTACGGGTTATGATATATTTCGGTTGACGCTGAAAGAATAAAAGCGTTATAATAAATTAATTATAGTTTATCTGATAAACGAAAAAGACTGGAAGGTATATGAGATGACCGACGAACAGGAAAATGTAGAAAACAAAAAAGATGAAAAGTATAAAAAGAACGAAAAAAATGGTGATAAAACAGGGTATTATGTGAAACAGCCGATATTCGGAACTGGAAAACCTTCTTGGTTAAAACAGCAGTTCGGCAAAACTGTGGCGATCGTAGTCGGCGCTTTAACATGTATTCTTTTTTATTTTTTGCTTTTGCGGGCAGGACACATATCGGGAGTGATTCAGAAAATATTTTTAGTTTCAAAGCCGATTGTTTACGGATTGGCAATCGCTTATCTTTTGAATCCGATAGTGAAAGCAGTAGACAGGAAGCTCCTTCCTTTTTTGGAGAAGAAATTTCCTAATTTTAAACAGGCGAAAAGCGTGTCGAGATCCGTAGGAATCTGTATTTCGATTGTGATATTGGCAACGATTATTTTTACACTGTTTAATATGATGATACCGGAACTTTATAAAAGTATTCGTGATATGATCATGAATGTTCCGAGTCAGATGAACCGTTTTATCAGAGAGTTAAGTGAAATGAATACAGAAAATTCGACGATTGGGAATATCGTAGAAAGTGTGATGAAAGAGGCCACTACATTTGTGCAAAATTGGATGCGTACAGATCTGCTTGGACGCATTAATGATTTTATGTCAGGTTTGACAGTCGGTGTGCTGAATTTCATGCGTGAAATTATGAATATTTTGATCGGATTAATTGTTTCTGTCTATGTACTGTTCAGTAAAGAAAAGTTTTCAAAACAGTCTAAAAAAATAACATATGCTATATTTAAACCGTCAAATGCCAATATGATTCTTCATCTTACTATTAAGAGTAATGAAATATTCGGAGGATTTATTATAGGAAAAATCATTGATTCGGCTATTATCGGTGTTCTTTGTTTCGCAGGCCTGTCGATTTTGAATATGCCATATGCGATGCTTGTCAGTGTGATCGTCGGTGTGACAAATGTAATTCCGTTTTTCGGACCTTATATAGGGGCAATCCCAAGCGCGATTCTTATTTTGCTTGCAGAGCCTAAGATGGGGATTTACTTTATTATTTTTATTATCGCCTTACAGCAGTTTGACGGAAATGTGCTTGGTCCTAAAATATTAGGAGATTCCACAGGCTTGTCGGCATTTTGGGTTGTGTTTTCGATTTTGATCGGAGGGGGCCTGTTCGGAGTTCCCGGAATGATACTTGGAGTTCCGACATTTGCAGTCGTTTATTATATTGTCGGAATGCTTGTTAATAACAAACTTGAAAAGAAAAAACTGCCTGTCAAGACAGATGCTTATGACGAATATAGTTATGTAGAATCGGACGGAACTTATGTCCATGCCGACAAAAATATATTTAAAGAAAAGGAGAGATAATATTATGCCTATTCGAGTACAAAACGATCTTCCTGTAAAAGAAATACTGGAACATGAAAATATATTTGTGATGGATGAATATAGGGCGGCACATCAGGATATCCGTCCAATCAGTATCGGACTTTTAAATCTTATGCCGTTGAAAGAAGATACCGAACTTCAAATTTTAAGATCACTTTCAAATACGCCGCTCCAAGTAGATGTGACGTTTGTCCGTATGACGAGCCACGTTTCTAAAAATACATCAACGAGTCACATTTATAAGTTTTATGAATCATTTGAAGATATTAAAACGAGAAAGTTTGACGGATTTATTATTACGGGTGCGCCGGTAGAACAAATGGAGTTTGAAGAAGTTGATTATTGGCAGGAATTGACAGAAATTATGGAATGGACAAAGACAAATGTGACATCAACACTTCATTTGTGCTGGGGAGCGCAGGCGGGTATTTACTATCATTACGGGATCAATAAAAAAGCGCTTCCGAAGAAATTATCCGGTGTGTACAGACATCGCGTGAGAAACAGGAAGATTCCTCTTGTAAGAGGTTTTGATGATGTGTTTATGGCGCCTCATTCAAGACATACGGAAGTTCCTCAGGAACTTTTGGAGAAGGATGACAGAATCATGATTCTTGCAGATTCTCTTCAGGCAGGTGTATTTATGTGTATGGCAAAAGAAGGGCGTCAGATATTTGTGATGGGACATCCGGAATATGACCGTATGACTCTTGATTCAGAATATAAGCGTGATATAAGCCGTGGATTAAATCCTCAGATTCCGGAAAATTATTATCCCGATGATGATTCGGAAAATAAACCGGTACTTACATGGAGAGCACACGCCAACAACCTCTATACGAACTGGCTTAATTATTACGTATATCAGGTGACACCGTATGATTTGTATGGAACGCCGTTTAAAATCCCTTAAAACCCAGTATTTACAAGGGTTTCAAGCATTTTTGAAAAAATAAAAAACAAAAAATATCTTCTTATAATTTGTTATAATTTCTTACGAAAATGGTGTAAAATGGTGTATTTTCAAATTTAATGGTGTAAAAATGGTGTACAGAAATCTCCAAATGGTGTACAGAAAAATATAACAATATTACTACAAAATAAAGTCAATAAAATCAAATATTAATACCTATCATTTTCGATACATTACAGTATTGTAAAACACCTTACAATGTATGTATCGGAATAAGATATTTTACAATGTTGTAATTAAAATCGTAAAAAATAGGGTATAGGACTAATCGTAAAGATTAATTCTATACCCTTAATTTTATATTATGTTAGACAATATAAAACTTTAACATAACTGGAATTTATCAATCGCAACACCAAAGCATCCAGCATATCCATCTTGTCCGTTTCCAGTTTCGCTATCAAACTGCCAAGAATAATATCCATCAGAATTAATAGGACTAATTCTATACTGCGCTTTCTGATATCCATATTTAGCAGCATAATCAGCCGGAGTATCGTAATATACCTCAATCGCATCAATAGCCCTACCATTTCCTGCATATCCGTTATTATGATCTGACCAATTATATCCTGTTACCCACGGAAGCCAATTCCCGCCTTTTACATGAACACGATATTTTACAGTACCAAAGTTACATTTGATAGCAATATCTGTGATAGGTGTACCATCTCCAAGACCAGCCCAATCTTTTAAATTTTGCACCTCTGGCAAGATCCTTCCGCCAGCTTTTACAGCATATGTAAATACAAGGTTTTGATTCGGAACCGGTTTCTTACTTGGTGTGACAAGATTACTCGGTTTTGATGGTGTATGAATAACTGGAGCACCATTGTTAACAGCCTTTTTATTAATTCCATTAGCGATTAATTCTGCGATACCTCTTACGCCTAAAGCATTATATAAATCAATATCTTTTCTACTATCGCAGAACATTGTTTCGACAATCATTGCTGGCATATTTGATGCGTTAAGATCATGATAATTTGTTGTGTATTTAACTCCCCTGTTATAAAAACCCTTTGTTGCAAAATTAGTACAAATCTGACTTGCAATATTGTTCATCATTGCATTTGTTGCATCATACAACCAACACTCAGTGCCGTTTGCACTTCCGTTAAATGCATTCATGTGAATAGAAACAAAAATGTCACAATTATTTGCATTTGCCTTATTTGTTCCGTCAGCAAGCTCACCAGAAATTGTGCTTGCACTTGAATTACAATCAATTACAGTGTGACCAGTAGCCCTTAAAATAGCAGCAATTTCATTATAGATTTTTCTTACTTCAGTCTGTTCGTCTACAATACCAAAAGCTCCTTTACAATTTGGTGAATGCCCACCTCTAAGTCCAATTTTCATATTGTTTTCCTCCTTTAATTAAAAAATATTTTTGGGAAATAAAAAAAGAGACAGAATGTCTCAATGATTTAGTAGTTATATAAATAAGAACTTCTACTCAAGTTCAGCCACTTGAACAGTTAGGTATGTATTTCCTAAGCCTCGTATTCTGATATTCTCGGTGTTCATTTTTTTAATTTTTATTACATCTCCGGGTTGTACTTTTACAAGCATTGGAGAGAACACGGTCGATGCATATAATCCGGCATTCATAGGAGATATGCTAGCACATAATTCAGTCTCTACGCTTCCTCTATATCTTGATATACGATTCCACATATATCCATTAGATGCTATTTTTTGACACCACGCAAAAACATTGCCAGATACTAAAACCGCCGATACGCCTTTGCCGATGGCGATCCCTCCTCCTGATTGTGTTAAATAACCATTAGAGGTATCAGCACCCAGTGTTGTACAATTTATTACATTTGCACCAGATAAATCCTTATCGCCACTTGGAAACATGACGGTCATAGATCTGACCCCTAATTCATCAGCATTCACAACTCTTCGCCACGGACTCCACGCTCCGTAATAATAATATCTCTGATATTGAGAGCCGTTTTCCATATATGGATATGCCACTTGCATACGTGCCGTTCCTGTAGATTTTTCATTGTAAAAATACGTTACAACATACATTTTTTCGCCACTGATAGGTGTATTTGTGCTTGTTATAATAATATGTTCTAACGTAGTGTCTGGGTCTTCATTCATTGATCTTACCAAGCCGTTTTCAACAGCATCTCCAAATCTATCAGTCATAGGTTTGTCGAACTTAGCGTCAAAATCTACTTCAAAAGTATTTTCTAAAGTTGCAGGTCTACCAAAAGCTATTCCTTTTCCGCCTTTGAGAATGTCAATAATAAATGACATAGGAGGTAGTCTTCTGATAATTTCAGAATAACCATTAGTATCAGTTACACTTAATTTTATGTCATATTCAAATTCTGCAAATAGTTCATCAAATTTTTTTGCAACTGAGCCAGAGTAGATTGGTTCTGGGCTATAAACATCGCCAATTATTCCTGTCCAATCATCATCTGAGTTATGTTTTTTATAAAAAACGGTATAATTTTCAAACGGATAGTCTGAAGCCCATTTAAATTCTATTTTTACATATCTACCATCGTCCGCTAATACTCCATTACTGTCACATCTATCAATATGAACATCTGTTATACGAGGGGGAACATATGCCAACTCCCAAATAGCATAAAGGGTTATAGCAGCATTATTTGTGTAATTTGCACCCGCTTCATACTCTATTGTGGTTGATTCTGTCGATGTACCCCATCCTAGAAAATTGTAATCTTTTTTAGTTGGTTTAGTAGTAGATAGCTTTAGTGTCTGACCATAAGTCTTAGTTTGTGAACTGGGAGCACCTGTTCCTCCGTTTGCGTCATATTTAACTGTCCATGTATTGATTTTCCAAACAGCATAAAGAGTTAATGCGGCATTTGAACTATAAGTTGCCCCCGGAGAATAAGAAGCGGAACTTGCCGTTTTTGATGTGCTCCAACCTAAAAATGTATACCCTATTCTAGTTGGTTTAGTAGTAGATAATTTTAAATCTACACCGATAGTCTTAGTTTGTGAACCGGGCGCGCCTATTCCTCCATTTGCGTTGTACGATACTTTCCATTGCCATGTTCGAGCTGGCAATGTGTCAGAACCATAAGCATCAATATATGATGGAGTAACTCCTGTGTTTATACCTGCACTAAAACTTATAGGAAGACTTTTACCGCTCGTAGGCATTGTAATACGGAATGTGTGGCTTGCTATATGTCCCCACACCCAACTTCCTCCACCACTAGAAATAGAAAATGAGGCGTTTCCTGATGATGATTGTCCGTTGCAATGTATAGTATAAGACGCACCTGAATTCCAACCACCCCAATCAAATGCAATATCAAAACTAATAGTTACATCATATTGGTTGTGGCTAATGGGTGTTTTTGATATCACTTGTACTCTACCTGTACCTGCCATTTTATCCCTCCTTTTAACTTACATATCGTAATCCCATATTTCCATTACTTCTTTTTTTCCATATGTAACCAGATTCATCCCCCACTTTCATCTCATCTGTTACAACAGAACTTTGAATATATAAAGACTGATTTGTAATATATGCGATTTTTTGCGACCCCTGCATGAAATCAATAGAAGTGTTAGTAATACGAAGTTTAAATTCATTGTCAGATTTTCCAAGTTCAATACACGGAGAACCCGTATCGTCTGTAGACATATTAATATAAGCGGTTTTTGTAGCAACATCGTTTGCAAGCTGACTTGCATTATTTGCAAGTTGATTTACTTCATCGACATCACCTTTTACATCTGTAATATCACTTGTTACTTTATCAATGATCGTTTGATATGCTCCCATATTAAACGTCCATCCATTTCCAGTTTGGGTCATAAGAGATTGACCATTTTCATCGGTCACAAGAGTTTCGATAGAATTTTTTAAGATTTCTAGGCTAGATCTTACTTCTGATGTTTGTTCTAATGCATTGTTGGATTTATTTTCGGAAGAATTTAAAGAAGATTGAACGTCCTCTGGTGCGGGCGACCAGTCGGTAGGTTTATTGCCTAATTCAAGTTTTAGATTAGAAAATCTAACTGTTCCAGTAACATTGTTTAATAAAAATTTAACACCTGCATTTGTAGAATTACTCCATGTGTCAGGAATTTTAAAAACTTCTTCAACATGTCCAGATTTAATAGTTTCAGATAAATTTATTGAAGACAAATTAGTGGCTACCTCATTATAAGATTGAACGATAATTGTTCCACTTGTAGCATCATCAGTTACATAATCATAGGAAACTGCCGCAACAGAATATTTTCCCCCATGTAAAGACTTAGAACCGTATTCGCTATACAAATATTCATTTGATGTTTCACTACTTTTTCCTGTTCCGACGATAACTCTTTCTTCGCTTGTTTTAAGCAATAAGTTTCTACCACCAATTTCTAAATTATCTATTTTATCATTTGCGGAATCAGCGGTTTCTTTTACTTCTTTGACGGATAACTTGATCTCGTCAGAAGCAACACTTATTGCTGATTTCATTTCGTCTTTAGTGGCATATTTTTTTTCTGCTGAAATTACAATTTCATTTGCTTTTTGGTCTACTTTTGTTATATCGCCCTTTAAATTTTCTATTTGAGACGAGTTATTAGTAGCTGTTTGCTGAAGTTGTGATATATCACCCTTTGCATTTTCTACATCAGATTTAATCGCATCTCCTGAAACTTTTAATGATGATATATCGCCTTGTGCAGTCTCTACACGTTGTTCAATATCGGTTAATGTTTGTGTTACTTGAGTTACATTACCACTTAGGTCAGTTATTTGACCTTGTATCGTTCCTGCCGTCTGTTCTAGTTCAGATCGTAACGTCTGTGAAGTTTCGCCAAGCTTATCGTTTGTAACATAATTTTGTTCTACAGTTTGTTTGAAACTTTCTGCTGTCTGTTCACTCTTAGTCATACGCTCTTCTAATTTTTGAACAGTGCTTCCATCAGCTTTTGTTTCTACGGTAGTTTTTACATCAGACACTTCGGTAGAAATCTTTCCGATTTCTGTTTTCTGCTCCGCTACTTGATCACGAATCTCCTTGACTGTTGTATTGTTAAAATTGTCTATTTGATTTGTAATATCTGATTGCCATACTTTATCTGTTATTGATTTTTTCACTGCATCTACAGTAGAAGATACGCCGCTAATTTGCGTTTTTATTTCTGTGATTTCAGATTTTATAGATTCATTTGTCAACACAGGGATTGTAATTCTGTCTAATTCATTAGACACCTTTTCTGCTTCGCATAAACTACATTGAACACTGACAACCTTGTTTGACGATAGTGTGTATTCAATAGATGATTCATTTTGAGTAGATATATATTTTGATGTATATGTAACCCCGTTTTCCGACTCTTTAACTATAAACATACCCTCGTAAGGAGAAGTTGTAGTTGTATTACTTTTTCTCGTATATGACGTAAATGTAATTTTATTCGGAGATATCACATCATTAATTTCTTTGTTTAAAAGTGGAACAGAAGAGAAGAGTTCGTATATGGTCATAGATCCATCTGCTCCATCCTTGGTCTTACACCAAGAAAATTTCTTTATTATATTTTTGTTTTCAATTTTAAATGTAATATCTATTGATCCATTAAGGATATTCGATCCGCCAAGATTCGCTCCTTTTGCGATATTTAATATGATTAAACCATCTTTTGTTGCTGTAGAATCAGAAATAGAACCAAGAGTTATGCCTGATGGTAAAACACCTACGACAGCAGAAACAGGTATTTTTTCTAATCCTGAATATCCAGTAAAAGGAATTTCAATCAACATTTGTTCTGGGACAACCCCTTCATTGTTACAAGGGACATTCTGCGCCTCGTTTCCTAAAATTATATTTATTGCAGATTGTCCCGGTTGTCCATCGGATACATTAGATATTGTGATTTGTCCGTATGTCTTTATAATTCATCACCATCCATCAAAAAAGAGAACGCAATTTTTGCGTTCTCTTAGCTTGTATTTTACGCAAGTGGAATATCCGCTTCACACATAAATGCAGTAGATCCATCTATGATTGTTCTATCAACAAAGACCGCTTTCCCGGTGTTCCAAGGAATTCCAGCTTTATCTAGTTCAACTCCCTCAGAATTGCGTCTAAAATATTTATAAGTTCCTTTAGGTAGATCTTCACCTGTGGCATCAATCCACCCAGTTCCATTATGTTTTTTTAAAATTACTTTTTTTGCAACTTTATCGACATGATAATAAAAATCTCCAGTTTGTCCAGAAGGAGAGGTAGTAGAAAAGACTGTTGATTTAATTGCATCAATTTCTTTACCGTTTAAATAAGCTAAAACATAAATAATGCCAAAGTCAGCATCTTTTGTAAGTTGAGAACCTACAGTTGACATGACAAGTAATTCTACAGGGTCATTTTTATCGGTTACTGTCCAGTAGGCAATATAATTCCTTCCGTTATATCCAACAGTACATCTAAATGACGCTAATGAATTAACCATATCCGGTGTTACTGTAATTGTTTTTTTGTTTGCGCTTGGAATATCTGTATATTTTCCGCCATCAAATTTAGCCCATTGATATGTTACACCAGATTCTACAACGGAACCACCATCTGTAATCTGTGCCTCCAACAATACGTTGTTTTCTGCGTTTACAATAACATTTCCCTGGGGTGCATATATTTGTAGCATTACTGCATTTGTAGCTTGGATGCTTTTTGTCCAACTAAACTTTTTATCAACAGAAACACCCTCACAAGTAAATGTAAGAGTAAAACTACCTGATAAATCAGAAGCCGACCCTAATTCATTCCCGGCAGGAATATTTATTGTAATTGTACCCGGAGAATTAATAGTACCAGAAGTATTTGTCTTAACTGTAACGCCGCTTGGAAGAGTTCCAGTTGAGCATGTAACGGGAATTCTTTTTAATCCTTTATATGCATAAAAGGGTATTGTGATATCTTTGGCGATAGAAACAGTTCCGTTTGGTTTACAAGGGATAACTTCAGCTTCGTTTCCCATAATTATTGAAATAGCATCAATACCATTGTTTCCAGCTTCACCATCAGATCCATCTTTTGTTATAATAACTGTTTGAGAATCTAGTATATTTGTAACGCCACCAGAAGCATATAGTTCACATTTGATTGCTCTTATAGAAGATGACGAAGGCGCATATGTTTTATTTGACTCGTCAGAACTTGAAGTATATTTCGCTGTTCCAAATACAAGACCGTCTGGTGATTCGTATATTTTAAACCTACCATTATATACAGTTTGTGATGTTTCAGCACCGACTTGCTTAAACGCAGAGAATGTAACATTTGCAGGACTTAGTGTTCCAGACTTATTAACATTCATAGAAAGAGTAGAAGATTTCAACGAATAAACAACTGCCGCTTCCCCATCAAGTCCAGCATATTGTTTAGTTAAAGTGAATCTCTTTTTTAATGTTGCGCTACCACTTTTGGTACAAGTAAATTCTACATAGCCAACATCAACTGTTAAGTTTGAAACAGTATATTTATTGTTTTCAAATGTTCCAGACACTCCTTCTGACTCTTGTGTGGCGATAGACCATTTTGTCGTTACATCTGTTCCGCCTTCAAATACATTAATTGATGTTTCAGCTCCGATGTATGAAGATACTTCACCTTTTGAGTTACAAGGAAGAGTATGATCTTCGTTGCTCAAAACAACAGCAATAGAGCTATTTCCTGCTGCACCATCTCTAATCTTTGTAATAGTATGCAGATCATAAACCGTAGGATCGTCTGTTACTAATTTTATAATTGCAGTGTCATTCACAAACAAAGCAGATTCATTTGCTTTTATAATAATTGATGTTCCGTTTGTGGTCGGATTGTTTGTAGTTGGAATTACTACAAAAGAACCATCGGATTTTTTATACTGCCATTGTGATATATTTACATTTGTTACATTTGCAGTTAATGTAATCGTGTCTGATCCAACTAATGTCTGATTTGTATTATACAAAAATACCGATTCCCCTGTGATAGAGCAATATTTTGCTTCAATCGCTTGCTTAGACAATGAAAATGACATTTGTGATTGAGTTTCTAAAGTCGTATTTGTAATGGGGTCTGTGTATTGAATTCCAACAATATATGTTAATAATCCACTTTGAATTTTACTCAAAAAGTTTTGTGACACGGTTAAAATACCATTTTTTACAGTTTCGCCTTCTTTCAATTCAGAAGCGGGTTCAGATCCTTCTTGTCGTTTCCAAGTCACTGTCAAACCTGTACATGGTAATTGTAATTGTTTTTCATTAAAATAAATAATCGGTGTTAATACTAAATTGTTTTTCGTCCAATCTGGGGTATAGGTAATAGCATCTCCATTTGGATTTTCAATTACCGTCTGCGGCTGATTACTTGTTAAATAAACACTAAGTCTTCCGACATCAGCAATGTCAGATATGGTAATTGAACCATAAACTTTCGGCATATGTTTTCCTCCTTAAAAAATTGCTTTTGTAATAAGATTTTCTCCATCAAAAAAAGAACAAGTAAAACTTGCTCCTATAAACACATCAGCATTTGTTATGTGTAAACTTTTCGTTCCGTTCTTATGTGCTTCATTCCAGTAATGGTCGCCATCTGTATCTGTCGATTGTCTTGTCCATATGAATTGACTATCTGGATAATTAGCGGTAACCTCAGTTTGTCCAAGATATAAATTTGGAGTTAGATAAGTATCAATTAGTCCTCTTCCAAAAATAGTTCCATTCGATGAATAGATGTTCATTGTATAAGGGATGTTGCTTTCCAAATTATCAATTTGTCCTTGTATATTTGTTACAGAATTTTTTATCGTTGTGAATTCTGCATCAATTCCATTTTTATCAATTACCACCTGTCCGTTTTGCACAATATTTCCGCTGTCATCCGTCTCCAAAACAGAAAAATTGAATTTTTCTTTTCCAATGGTTCCATTAGAAATCATATCATTTACAATAAGTCCATCAGAAATAGCAGATTCCTTTATTCCTGTTGAATCGATCAATATGCCTTTCCCTGTTTCATCGTATAGACAAAATGTAAAATTATTATTTGTATCTCTGCCTATCTGGATTCTTATGACACCGTTTTTGTCTTTGAATTGCATTGTATTTCCAACAATTTCAAGTCCGCCATCATCGGAAGCGATATGGAATTTATCGGCAGAAATATCTCCGGCTTTTAACATGGAGACAGTAATTTGAGCAGCGATTAAATCACGAATTACAGCTTGATCAATATTCACATTTTCAGCAGTAAGTTTAATAATATGACCTAACTCCGCACTAAGATTTCCGGCTAATAAATTATCAATCGCAGCAACTAAAGCCGATAGGTCTTTAAATTCACCACTGTTCGCAACAATTTTATTTGCAGCAATAAGTTCTGATTGTATATATTCAAAAAAACCGTTATTTCCATAAATGTCGCTAGGCTTTAAATAATCACCGCCAACACCAGATCCACTACCTATACTTCCATTTATAATATTTTGGATTTTGTTTGAAAATAAAGAAGATTGTAAAATTTTAGATAGAATTTGATATATATTATCATCTGATAAATTGACGCTTCCGGAAAAAGAAGTATTAGCGGAAGAATTACTTAAGTTTCCCGCCATATCAAGCAACGACACGAAGTCATTTCTTTTCTTTCCAGATTTAATCATATTAGAAAATTGCAATGAAAATTTATTATCATATAAACAAGGATTAAATGAAATTGCCATAACACGCAATTTGACATAATAATCATCACGAATACCAACTCTAATAAAATTTCCGTAATTCAAATCATTTGCATGTAATTCATTACCCGCCGCAGACAATATGTTGTCAAGTGTAGTTGAATAAATGGTTTGCGGCAAAGAATATACTGCGATATCTTCCAATGCAGTTTCGCATAATTTTTGTTGAATATCTACGTTTTCAGATAGATTGTCCAGCGATGTCGTGAATATATTTTCGTTTGTATAAGTGGTTTGATTAATAATATGATATATTTCGTTTAGTTCTTTATCACTAAAACCTTCGGATTCAGGACTAGATATATCTGTTTGTCCTTTCCATGTTTCTAAGCCCATTTTTTGAGCTAATATATTACGATTATCACCGATTTCTTTTTGCTTTGTTTCCTTTTCAGATACTTCTTTCTTTCGTTCTTTTAACGCATATGCACATGAATCAGTATTGCTTTCATCTAATTGGTATGCATTTTTTAAATACTCATCATGTTTATCTTTGAACCCATCTTCTGTGAGAGTAGGGTATTTTTCATTGTCTTGCTTAGATAATTCTTGATACCTTTCCCATGTCAAATCATAGTGGCTTTTTTTTAAAACATTCACAATATCTTGATAAGAAGTCAATTTTATTTCAAGTTCATTGACACCATAATATTCCCAAGTTGTTTTATACGTTTCAATAAAGTCTGTTTCGCCTTCAGAAGTGGGAAGTTTTCTATTTTCAATTTCAATGTCGATATTGGGAAGAATGGTATCGACAATTTGATGATAAATATTTGCATCAGGAGAAGCATTAAGAGCATCAATGTCAAAATGTCCTTCTTCATCAACATATATTTTTTCGTATCCAAGTTTTTGTGCTTCGTAATCAGATTTAAAATTTAAAAGTTCTTCATCACTTAATTTATCCCAATTTTCAGGGTTACAGTCTAAGTTTGGAACTCGTGTATTTAACTCACCGATTTGTTCTTGGAGTACATTCCATTCTTTTGAGTATTCTCCATATTTATATCTTGCGATATTACAAAAAGACGACCATTTATTATACTTATTAATAGTAGTAGGGGACAAATATTTCTCATTTAGCCAATACTTATCAAGTATAATTAAACAATTACTTCCACCATTAAATTGTTCAATTCCTAAGTTATTTCCACCTACAACACGAAATTTTGTAAATATATTATCTTCATCAACCGTAATATCACTTGTATTTTGAACATTGCGGAAACCAATTGTAACACTGGTATCTTTACCAAAATTCTCTACACGATAGAAATTAACTTTAAAATTTATGTAATCAAATTCAACAACGCAGTTAAAGAACTTTTCAAGATCCTGCATCATAAAAGCATATGCATTACTATAACTTATATCAAACATACCAACTTCATCAGCAAGTAGAACAGGAGTCTTTACTAATTCTCCATTTTCAAATGACTCATATATTTTTGGAATGGGATCAACGTAACCAACTTCCCACCCATATACTTTTGACACTAAAATATCAACAAGACTCAACTTTTTATTTTTTAGATTATGGAATTTAATATTTTCTTTTGCAAACTCTACCCCATCAATTTCTTCAGCATTCCCATCTACAAGCATTTCAAGAGAATCTGTTGTCCCTTTATTTACCTTCCACGTATCTAATGGTATTTGCTTAAATTCTATTTCAGCAGATGAAGCATTGATTGTTTTATATTCAATATTCCCTGTTGAATGAATTTCTGGTGTATCCATGATAAACCAACCAACATTTGTAACATATAATCGCATATATTTTGAAACAAGTTCGTACCCGTTTGCCTCAATCCGATTGCCTTTTGAATTTTCCGTGTATCTATTAATGGTGAATGTAAGAGTAGATAAATCATTACATTTTCCAACAAAATCGACCGATGTTGCATCGATACTATTTAATGCACACAAAATATCTTTATTTGGTGTGGCAAGGTAAATTTTGGAAGGATCGTTTCTGTTATAATAATCATGGATTATTCTCATGATATCAAGCCTCCCTTTTTAGGTTCTAAATAATTAATGGTTAGTTCAAAATTTCCGAATACACGAAAGCTATTATTGCCATTAATTAGCCTCATCCAGTAGATTTCATCTTCATCTTGTATTCCTAATTTTGTAAATAATATAGGACGTTTTATGGAGTCGTAAACACCAAGTGTCTTACAGTCGATATCAATATTTAATCCCATATTTAATTCACAATAAAAAAACCCGCCTTGACAGAGAAAATATTGTTTTTCATTTTTTAGATAGTAAGCAACATATTTTTTCTTGATTCCATATATGTCTGTCATATAAAGGAAAACACATGTATTGTCGCAGATCATTTTTATATCATGACTTTCTGGATCTATTACATATTCTACTTTTAAATTGTTTACTTTTGCATAATTCTCGATTTTTGTTTTCATGTCGGCAATAGCTTGAACTGGATCATCGGTAGAAGATAAAATGGCATTATCCACGATTGCACTATCAGATAAATTATGTATATAAATTTCCTCTTTTTTAGTTGGAACAATATGTAAAATAGGATACACATAATCATATTTTTCACTACTGTTATTTGATAAAATAAAATTTGCTTCCCTTTGAATCTGTTTAGTAATAGTTTTATCTTCATATGTATATGGAGAGTTACACATAAATGTACATTTTGCTCCATAACATATTCCCCAGTTTTCATAAGGCTCAACAGAAGAAAAATATCCTTTTGCTAAAGCCGTTTCTCCATTCTCCTTTGTAATGTTAATCCACATATTTTCATGAGGTGAAGTAAGCCATGAAACCAATGTTTCATATTCTTCATTTGTGAATTCCATTTCTTCCTGAGACTCGCACATGGAATCGTCTTTTATGATATGGATATCAAAGGTTAATACATCTGTATATACAGTTCCAAAACCGATTCTTTCTGGTCTATACTTATTCATCTCGCTAGATTCCATGTCACGGCTTAACGCAGATGGAAGAGAAGTGTCATCATCAAAATTTACAGATATAAGATTTTGTTTTGACAATGAATTATTATCAAACTTAAAGTCCTTACATACTAATATCATTTTTTCTTTCACCTCGCTAATTTTATTTTTTATATGAAAATCCAACAGGATTATATTTTCGTTTTTTAATTTCCGCATAATAAAAGAGCAGGAGAGGGGATGTTCTCTTGCTCTTTAAAATCGTTGACTGTTATCTTGTATACATATATAATATATTTTGACAGAATCCAACATTTTTATTTCGGCTAGATAGAGATGGTTAGGCGGTTGAGTCATGTCAGAATGGTGACATTCTGTTTATTATATAGATACCCTTGCTAAGAAAGGAGGGTGATATAACATGATTCGTGATGCATTAGAGATATTAATTCCGGGCATTGTAAGTGGAGTAACATCTACATACATAGTTCGTGTTATTGATAATTTATTGCACAAAAATAACCGCCATGAGTGAAGTGAGCGGTCATTTTTGTGTTAATGTTTTAAAAATATTAGCCTTTGTGATTTGCAATTTATAGGCTCAACCGTCTAACGGATTCTGTCTTTTTATATGCTTAATCTTACACTATTTTTTGCTATTTGTAAACATGTAAATATATTTACAAACTATATTCTCTCAATTATTAGCAATCTGCAACCGACAACAACGTCAGTCACAAACCACTACAAACTCTACAGTTTCTTTTGAATTCCCATTAATCCGGCGTCTTTGTACATACGTTTAGATGTGTATTCGTATGATTTTTGAAGTAATTTCTCTAATCCCGGCAACGCATCTCTATCAACATTTCCATTAACGGTCAGCAAACTGTCATAATGATTATTAATTGCAATATTTTCATTGCCGTTATTTCTTTTAACAGTAGAATTTAAAATCTGATTTGTGTGTTCAGCTAGTGTGAATAACTTACTGCTTAGATTATGTGGAACAACAGCACTTCCATAAGTAAGTGTGGTATAGTCGTTTCCACCCCGTCTGATAATAAGCTCGTTGCCGATCTCATTAATTTTTGCAAACTCTAAATCTTTCTTGACTCCACGAGTACCTTTTGCATATCCAGAAATCTGATTTAAACTCACCCATCCCAAATCGCCGTATCTACCGTCTGCGCTTCGGATGTGTATTCCATAGCCACCATGAAAGTTTGATGCGCCACCAAACTCTGAGCCAGAATAACCGTCAATAACAACACCACCTGCAACTCCAGAATATAGATTCCCCGCAGGCATCTGCCCCCATGAATCGTAGTAATACGATCCTGTAAATGTAACCTTATCACCAACTCTAGGAATACCATCGCCCCCAGACGGTTTAGGAGCAGGCGGTTTTGGTTTCGGTTTTGCAGTGACAGTGACGGCAACAGTAGCACTAATTCCACTACCGTCAGTTGTTGATACTGTAATCTGGCAGGAGCCGGGCTTAACAGATTTTATCGTACCATTTGATGCTGTGGCAACTTTTGAATTAGAAGAAGTCCACTTTAATGTTTTGTTAGCTGCATCAGTAGGTCTAATAGTTACTGATACATTTTTACTTTGACCTTCTTGAATGCTAATAGAAGTCGGTTTTACTATAAGTTGTGCAATCGGTCTATTTGTCGTATTTGGTTCTTTTTCTATTTCAGATTCGATTTTATCATTGTTGCTTTGACTTGAGCCGGATTGGATCTGTCCAGTGTTTGTTCCAGACGCAAAATCATCAGGGGTATAATTCGGTGCGATAGTGTTACTATCTTGTATTTGACTATTTGCTCCTGATTGTGTGCCTAAATTATCAATATTCTGTTGAAAGTCATCAGATGGTTTAAAACCTGTGTTACCGATGATCTGATTAATTTTATCGTAAGCATCCTTGTAGTTATTTACTACATGATTTAACATCTCAGAAATAACTTCTTCTTGCTTTGATGCGTTATATTTAACCTCATCCAAAGTATCCTGAAGTGCATTATTCAAATCATCGCTAAGTCCTTGATATCCTTCTTTGCGAATATCATATTCACGATCTTTTTGAGTCTGAGATAATTCATCTTTAGCCTCAGCTAATTGAGCTTGAAGTCTCTTTAATTCTGCTTTTGCACTTTCGTTATTTCATTTACCTTTTCACTTATTCGCTACATAAGTGAGAGAGTAGTAAACTCTCCTCATACTTTCATATGAGATGAGACTATATCTTTTACTTGAATAATTTTAGATATAATAAAAGAGCAGGAGATTAACTCTCTTGCTCTTGATTTATATCGTCTGTGGTAGAATCAGAATCAATATCTTCTTCTGATACATCACTATCTATTTCACATTCATTTATTTTTTCTATAGAATCATGTTCCTCTTTTTTATCTTTAACATTATTCTTCTTTTCATTAGAAGATTTAATTAGAATACTATCATACAGCACAATATGAGCATCAATGATTCCTTCATACTTATTTATGTTCTGGTGCTGAAAATGTGCAATAACAACAGTTTTACCTATATTATGCAATGTCTCTACAACTTTAATATAATCCGTATCTCCAGAAACCAGAATAGCAATATCATATGCATTCTGAAATCCCTTTGCTAACATATGCGTTGCTAAGTTTATGTCTGTTTCTTTTTCTTCGGTTGTATATGTATGAGTATCGTTGATATCAAACTGAACTCCATCTTTACTCCGTACTTCTTGTCTACCTTCAATCACTTCAAAATACGGAGTTTTTCTCATATTTTCTAGCCAATTATAATATTTTTTATATCTTTCAAGTTTCATTAACTGTTCACAAGGCTTATATGCGAACAAATACGTTTTTAAAACCTGCGATTGAAATGGTAATTTCCCATTTATTTCTTTTGCAAGTCTCTGATAATTTATTGATCTAAACCCTTTACCGGATTTATTATTGTAATGTGTTTGCAAATTAATATTAAAATTTTGATAATCAATAAATACCATTGTACGTAACATATAAAATACCTCATAAAAAATTAATGAGGGAGTTTTCACCCCCTCCCTGCCATTTGACAGAAAATTCGATATACGCTCCTTTGAGCCATGTGATTAATATTACATATCCATTATATTCCATATATAATAGTTATGCAATCCAGAACTTTTGTTCTGATAATTATGTATAATATTTATTCTCTTAATTTATTCAAGTAATCTATTTGTTTCAAACCGCCAATCGCTTGCGGTTTTACATGGGCTACACTCATCACCCATTAGTCGTTGAACGTTCTCCTATTCGGAGCTTCGCTGCTGATTGCCAATTTTTATATTTATGACCTAGAAGATTACATCTAGCATAAACATCTATATAATTTTCAAACATTCACGTTTAGTCATATTTCATACTTGCGTTGTAGTTTATATAGCTTTACGGTTTCCCAGCAATTAAAATAGATAGGGCATTACCTATACCCCAGAAAGTGCTGATATCTGTGCCTGTATAGCATTGATATCTTTCTGCTGTTTTCTAACATTTTTCGAATACTCATCGTTGCGTTTCTTTGCATCGAGCAATTCTTCGTGTTTGTCAATACTTGATTGGATTACATCATTTTCCTTTTCAAGCATTTCCTGCCAAAGACCAGTAATAGAATCTTTATAGTCCTCAACAACACCAACAGAATCTCTAATGTTATCCAAGAAATCCTTTTGCTGCTCGTCATATTCCTTAGTAGAAATGTTATCTGCTTTTAAATCTTTATCAAGTTTCTTTAATGCTTCCTGATAATTTCTGATTGACTGTTTCGCAGCATTCATTCCTTGACTTATCAAAGCAATATTTGCCAAACCTTCATCAGTCAATCCACCATTCTTGCCAACAAAAGCATCCGAATCTAACAAATCTCTGAACGTATCAGTTTCATCTATTAGATCTTTTAAAGCTTCTTGTCCATCAAAAAACGGCTGCCATCTAACTTCCCAGATTTTATTCTTCAACTCTTCAATATCAGTAAGAAGACCGTAGATATCGTCATCAATATCTGCGATTTCTTTCGCAAGTTCATCATATTTAGCTGAGCCAACATCATAAATTGCTTGCTGTTTTAAGAGTTTTTCACGCTTATTATATTTTTCCTGAATAGACTTATCATTTAAATCCATCAATTTCTTATAGTCTGATTCAAGAATAGGTTCGTCACGAGCTTCTTTTAATTCAATCGAATTGTCAAGAGTATCGCTAATACGAGATAAGTTGTCAATAATATCTTGATATTTTTTAAGAGTAGCTTCAAAAATACTTTCTTGCATTTTTGAAATTGACTCCATTGCCGAATACCACTCATTAGAACCTTTTTTAATAACTCCATCATTTACCTGCTTTTCAAGTTCCTTAGTGAATTTATCAAGAGACTCTTGCAATAAGGTAATAGGTGTAAGATAACCAAAGTTATCATTATAGTCTGTACGGTTCTCAAAGTATTTTTCGATATTATCTAGCTTTTCAACGGCAAGATCTAATAATTCTTTTTGTATTTCTGCAATTTTATCTTGAATGTCAATTGACTTTTCATCAAAATCTTCACATAGTTCGCTACACTACGCAGTTCTCTTATGAACTTCTCTGGGCATTACCCAGATGTTGAGACTATATCTTCTAATTGAATAATTTGGGAATTTTAAAATGATTTTGAATATAAAGAAAGAGCAGGAGATTAAGCCTCTTGCTCTTGTGGTGTATCTACATTATTGGTTATTCCTAATTCTTTATGAAAATTTATCAGACTAGATTCTCTGAATCTAGCGGTTCTTTGAACTCGATTTTTCTTTGCAACTCTTATATACGCCTTAATATATTCTAATGCTTCTTGTTCTATTTTCGTATATTCGTTTGCAATAATATTTTGTTGAGAATTTGGAATTCTAGGTTTATCATATCTAATATATTTATCATCTTTAATTATCATAATATATCTGTAGTCTAACCCAGCATTGGGCTTAGATTGAGATGGTACTGAATGACCTATTCTACCATACTTTCTTACTGAGTCTGGTAATTGTTTCCTCAATGGTATTAGTATATTATGATTATTATACTTTATTTTCAAACAGATATGTGTTCTTATATTATGTTTTGAAGAATCATTTATGTCCAATATCTTAATTAAATTTGAATAATCTTGATAATATGTCTCTGAGATATAACAATATGTAACGGTATTCATTTTTCTCCTTAGTAAAAAAGGAAGCAGACGCTCCCTTTTCATAATTTTTTCGATTTTTTATTTGCCAGGTGATATCGAGAAAACCCTCGCAATATTTTCAGGTTATTTTTAGCCGGACATTCCTGAACATGTGTCCCATAAAGAAAAACATCTATGCTTTTCTTACTTATAGTATATACCAATTAGGAGAAAATGAGAAGTAAAAATACTTACCATTATTTGACAATATTTTTGTCTAATATACACAGAACATATATTTGATATTTATCTGTTCTTAACAACACATATGCTTCATATTTTTCTTATTTCAAATTGTATCATTCAATTTATTCAATTAGTCTATATTTTCGGATTACCAAACGCTTGTAATCCTATGCCTATACAATATAGGTCTTACTAGTCGTTGAACGTCTACCATCATCATTACATGTTAAGGTAGTTCGTTGCGTCTGAGTGACTTGCACACTCGGTTGTCCCTAACCTATCTATTTTTTATGGTTTCTATCTATATTCTCTTATAGACTGTTAAGTTTTAAACTTGTACCGCATTCACGCTTACCGTTTCCAGTTACGTTGTAGCAAGATAGGATTGTGGGGAGTTTCCCGCTATTAAATAGATTATGTGGCATAAAATCCACCACTTAGTATATTCGTCAATTGATTTTTTAAGATCTTCATTTTGAATAGTTTCTATATTTATAGAACCATTCTGTGCCTTCTGTTTCCAAGACTCATCTAATCCAACAGAGTTAGCTTCTTGAATATATCTATTATATGCTTGTTGCAACGTACCAAGATTTGTACGAATCTGATTCATTGCCTGTGTTGATACTTCGCTTTGCTTAGACAAATCGTATGAATAGGTTTCAATCGAATCTGTCAGCCGTTGTAAGGATGATTCCATGCGGTCTAACAAGATTTCAATTTCATCTATCTTCTCTTTGAACTCTTTGTCAGAGTTGGAATTAGAATTTGAGTTAGAGTTGGAGTTAGAATTTGAGTTAGAGTTGGAGTTAGAAGCAGGAGTGGATGAATTACCGGATGAAGTTCCATACCCATATCCGCCCGTTTCCGGCACAGGCAATCTACCACCAGTAGCAAATGCAGAACCTCCGGCAAATGCTAATTTTCCATGTGATCCGGTTAAATATCCCTTAGTCAATAAAGCTTTTGATTGTTCATGATTAAAAATAATATCATTCTTTTTTAAGTTAGCCAAAGTAGGATATCCATCATTTAAGATTGACCAATGCCCGTCCCTAACGAGAATTTCACCACCCAATTCATTGATGAGTGCATTATTTGCATCATGATACAATCCCCAGTTTCCGCCAGCATAGGATTTTCCTGATGCATTTCTAAAATGCTGCCACATGGCACTTCCTTCTGAAAAGGCAGTTCCATAATAAAAGGCTGATCCATTATTGTATGCTGTGCCATTTGCCGAAGCTTTTCCAGAAGCGGATCTAATAGCATTTAAAGCAGCGGAGACACCGCTTGCAACATAATTTACAGTACGAGTTATAGAGGGAAAGAAGTTTGGAAGACCGCTAGTAGAAGCAACATATTCTACAGTTCTTACGCCTCCATCAACTACACTTGTAACTTTGTCAACTTCTTCTGTTTCGGCAGTGAATGTAATAGTACCATCTTGATTTTGTACCAAAAAGACTCTTTGTTCTACACCATCTACCTCTGCCGTATAAGTAATTGTACCATCCTGATTTTTTAAAGCTTCTACATCTGATGATAACCCATCAACCTCAGCATTGAATTTAATTGTTTGTCCATTAGTCAGTTGTTCAAGCTCATTGGCTAAATCTTCTTTTAAACGGATTCCAAGTTGACTAACATCAATTCCTAAAAATTTTGCTAAGTCAATACGTGAGATACCTGTTTCTGACATAATAGCATTTACGGCTTCTTGAAAACCATCTGTATTTAAATAATTGTTCCAGTCAACAACTTCGCCATCTGAAAATGCATCCTGAAAATCATTTTGAATATCTAAAATTGCAGATATTTGATCTTGGGCTTGCTCACGTTGTTTTTCAGTCATGTTGTCATTAAAAGAAGATTCAATCAGCTTGATTTGTTCGTTCAACTTTCCGTATTTTTCATCAAAGCCTGCTGTGTAGCCATACTTTTCTTCTTTTTTATCACGATACATTTTTTGAGCTGCAATACGACCTGCACCTATTTCGGCTGATCTATTACCAGATTTCCATTGCTCATCAAGCTCGTCAATTTTTTGTTGAATAGTTGACATATCGTACTCAAATTTAATTTTTACAATTTGATCGTCTGTCAACAGGGAAAGATCATTTTGATACTTGGCATATTCTTCATCCCATCCAGCAATTAATTTTTGCAATCGAGATTTTTCACGTCCATCATCTAATTCTTTGGTTATAGACTTGATTTGATCTAAATATCCTTTGTATTCATCGAGTCCTTCGCCACTAAATAATACACCGTCCCATTCAAACCCATATTCTTCAAGTTTACGCATTGCTGTTTCGACCGCATTTGTACTAACACCGAGTTTGTCTGCTGCTTCAGCGGTGTTTTTGAAGGTAGGAATCACTTCCATTAGCGCGCCATTTGCGTCATAAGTAATATTTGCAAGGTCGGTATTGTCTAAATCATGAGCAAAATTATGCATACTTTGAAGTGGATTTTCGGAGTCGAACCATCTTACCACTTTGTTATATGCATTTTGCCAAGCTTCTACATATGCATCGGCATCATATTTATATTTAGAATCATCTTTATTTATAATATGTGGCGACATCCATTGTGCGACAGTTTGGAAGTCGTCTGTTCCAACCAAGCCTTCTTTAAGCAGATCATGAGCCTTAGCTATATTTTGAGACATTGCATCCCATTCATTGCCTTGGTTTGCTGTTTCAAAAGCACTTGTAACGCCTTCAAATGATCCATCTATTTTAGAAATACTATTAGATGCATTATCTGCTGATGTAGCCATGTCATTGAAATACTTTACAACATCGCTTAAGTTATCAACCCCTATTGTAGATGCAGAAATGCCTACTTTTTCGATCGCTTCTTCGGTAAGTTTTCCTGCATTAGCCAGTTGTTGAAAGTGATTTTTAATCGAAACTGATGACGTTTTCCCCAAAAATTTATCTATTGAATTAAGCGATTTTTCAGCTTGCGACATATCGGGAAATTCAATATGATCTAAATCATTTAGGGAATTTTTAAGATAATCAACCTGTGTTTCCATACCTTTGAACGCTTTTCCGGTATTCTCATCTGTCATCGCTTCAATTTGAGCGGCAATATTTGCCCGCTTTGTTGTGATCTCAGTTTGTAAATCTGCGATTCCATTTGACACACGTTCTAATTCTTTTTGTTTTAGGTCAAAAGCTTTCGTGCCATATTCTTTCCCCGTTTGACCCTCTGATGACGTAAACCATTCATAAACATCTTCTTGTTGTTTTTTTAGTTCATTTAATTTTTTGCTATAAATAATAACAGATTCGGCATCCGTAAAAGAATTGTATTTTTTAGCAGCCGAAATACTTACAGGGTTTAATCCTCTCAATAATTTCGGGATCAACTCATCACTCATCATCCAGTTTTCAAAGTCCATAAAACCTTTTGTTGTATCGGACTGCCCTGCCTTACGCCCTTCGTTTAAGGATGTCTCTGCTTTGGATGCTTTATATGCATCTAATGCTAACTTTTGTCTTGATGCATCAGCAATACTTTGTTTAACACTAAGTATTTCTTCAAGCTCGCTTTTTTCAGACTGTAATCTTGCTAATTCAGCTTCGCTTGAAAGGGTTAATGGCTGTGAGTTTATTGCATCAATTTGAGTATTAATCTGTTCTAATTCGGTTTGTACCGATTCAACTTCGGCTTTAGCAGAACTGTAATTTGATTGTGAATTCTGGAAGGCACTTTGTAGTTCATCATAAGTAACTGTGAAATAGTCGATAGCTTTGATCACTGAGTCAATGGCGAATCCGATTGCAGCACCGATTGCGAAATTTGCCAGTCCACTTGCAATACTTCCACCGATGGATTTTAAAGTAGAACCGAATTTAGAAGAAGCAGCAGTGGCATCTACGGTTTGCTTCTTAAAATCATCTATGGACATAGAACCAGCCTGAACTTCTTTAGCCATATTAATAGCGGAACTACTTACATCTTTAAATCCCTTTTGTAATCCGACTACATCTACTTTTTTAAAACCGTCTGCACCCTTTTTATTAAATAAGTCAACAACCTTATTTAAATAAGCAATTGTATCTTGGTTGTACTGTGTTTTTTTTATGGAAGTAAATATTGTGCTAAATATATTATTGTTTTTATCGTAGTTTACAATCGTATATGTTTATGTTAAATTAAATATAATAACTGCAATTATTATATTTAAAAAGGAATAATAATATATATGAGTCAATATTTAAAAATTTGTGAAACTTGTAAAAAAAATAAAATAGATGATGGTATATCATTCTCGCCCGGATATATACATTATCTCAATGATGATATTGAAGAGTGTTTGGAAAATCATCCTCTTAATACAACTAATATGTCTATAGATGATTTTATTATTCTTACAAAAATCTCTAATTCAACAGATTTCTATGACGCTATGATAGAACTTCACGACAAAGACATCATTGAGTATGAATTAAAGATGTCACAGTTCCGAGCGCAGGTTAATGTTCAGAATGAGATTAAACAGCAATCTAATCAGCAATCTAATCAGCAATCTAATCAGCCTAAGTGTCCTACATGTGGATCTACTAATATCAGAAAAATTGGGACAGGTGAGAGAGTAGCTTCTGTTGTTGGATTCGGAATATTTTCTAAGAAGATCAATAAAACATGGAAATGCAATAATTGTGGTTATACTTGGTAACATAAAAACTTTGTTTTTATAATGTAATAAAATGAAAAAGAAAAATAAAAAATCTCAGAATTACAATCTTAAAAATAAAAAGAACGTTAAAACTTGTCTATATAAGCTTAATAATATTTGTGGGAATTATCACACATCTTATTATGGCTATAAATGTGGTGGAAGTTTGAAATGCGACTTTTTTAAACAATATTCAAATAATAATTTTCAGTATGATATAAAAACAACACAAAATAGCGATATAATTCTCTGTATTATTATTCCAGATATACAATACACCTCATTTTTGTCAACTAGAAATGTTGTGTCTCCTTATATAACATATACTTCATTTCCCGACAAAAAGAGAGCGTTATATGTAAAGACAATAAATATTAAAGGTGTTTCTTTACATTTTAAATTAGAATTTTATTCATCTGAAGGATATATAGAATTTTTATTTTGTAATTTTAGTACCAATGTAAAGAAAATTAATAATCAGTTAAGTATAACAATTGATAACCCTATTGAAATTATAAATATTTTAGAAACTCCATATAATAAGATAACCCCCAATATTACAATTCATCATAAGATTAAGAATAAATATGGAGAACTCAATTTAAGTTTTAATATTCCAAAACAGATTTTATTTCAAAAGCTAGATCAAAGGACTTCGATTCAACCTATTAATAAAAATACAAAACAAGCAGTTGTCATTTCAAAAGAAACAAACAAAAGCAATAATCTTAGATATAATAAGAACATTTCAATACAAAAACAAATTGTAGACGTTGGAATAACAGCTATTATATTGAGTTATAATAAAAAATGTAATAACGAAAACCATAACATAATAGATATAATCGCAAAACTACGAATAGTATTCCCAAATGGCAAAATTGATTTTTATTATGTACCCGCTGCATATTGCAAAGACTGTAATAAGTATTTCATGCTTAAAAAAGATTTTGATGATGTTAAAAAGCATGGAACCATTTTATGCGAAATAATTGGCACTGAAAAATCTTTGTTACATATAAGCTCAAAAAAATATCAATCTACTTCTGAATCAAGAATTCACCAATTGGGATATAATGTTCAAAAAGGTTTTGGATTAACTAATAACCAAAGAGAAATTATACTTGCAAATATAGTTGAAAATACAAATATTACAAAACATGAAATATCTTCACATATTCAAAGATGTATTAACCAACATAGAAAACAACAGAATTACAAAGACGCAGTTCAATGTTGGCAACACGATTATGAATTTGTCTCAAATTATAAACATGGAGATTTACCAGAGGTTATAATTGAAAAAATAAAAATGGGAAGATAATCAGCCGCGTTGTCCTAAATGTGGATCAACCTCTATTGCAACAGTAAACAAGGGATATTCTTTTTGGACTGGATTTCTTGGCTCTGGTAAACCAATGAATGTATGTCAAAGTTGTGGACATAAATGGAAGATATAATTTGTAACAATAAGAGGATTTATAAATGAATGGAAATGAATTTTTAAAAACACTATCACAAGACGCAATAAATGTTATGGAATCTTTTCAGTATATTAAAAATCAAAAACCATGCGAGGTTATAATCACAAATGACGAATATAATCCGGCTTATATGAACTTATTAGATGCTAAAAACATTATTGCAATAAATCCGTCTTTTTTGAAGGATAATTCAGAATATGCATTTCTACATGAATATGTACATTGTAAACAAATAGATTTGAGTTTTCCTAAACTAGCTGCGTGCGATCCTGTTGAAACCTCTATCGAATTATGTAACGCAATAAATTCATTTGTTCTCGATTTACATGTAAATAATTATTTAAGCAAGTTTAATTTGCATTATAATGAAAATATCCCATTCATGCAATTCAAAACAATATTAAAATTAGAAAGTGAAAATGGATTTCAAAATTACAGTTTAAATGGAATTGTATATTTTGCTCAAAAAATTGCTATGTATAAAACCAGCAACTTAGAAGTTGAAGAGATGTTAAAATACGCAGATTTGATTAACAAAAATATACGAAAAATTTATCAATTATTTATAAAAGGATGCAAACTGCATAATTGTCATACGAAACAATCTGTATATAAAATGTTTAAATATCTCGTATCAAGCCTTGAAATTTCAGATATTGTAAAACTTTGCTAGAAAATAAATCTATATGTTTCTCGTATTCATTTTTAGGATGATTAGAACGTATTATTTCGTTTATTGGCGAATACACGTTAAATTTATTTTTTATATAATAAAGTTTTTCAATCTCAATAGTGTTTAGTGCAACATCTTTTAAATTTGAAATATGAAACGTATCGTTATTTTTTGGATGGGAAATTACTTCATTTTGATTTGAATTCATACTTTATAAATCATCTCCTTTTGATGTATATAACTACCTGTAATTGTGGACATACTTGGAAACCGTGATATTTAAAAATTGATCATGGTATGAGATAATTTATTCCGATTTTTGCTGGCATTTTCAATATCATGTAACTGCTTTAAGAGTCTTTTATGTTGTGGTGTATTAGTATTACTCCAAGAATCATGAACTTCTTTTCTTGCAGCCTCTATTAATTTATCAACATAATAAGAATTATCGTTAAAATCTTTGAGCGACAAGCAAATACACATCCTTTCTGTATGAGGTGGAATATGGATAAAAATAAAATAATAAATCAATATTATGACGAATTTAAAGTATTTATAAAAGAAAATAAAATGCCGTTAATTATTCCTGTAGAAAAATCTTCTGAGAACAATAATATGGATGAATTCGCATTTATAGAAAAAGATTTTATTCGAGGGATAGCTGTTCCTATTATTTATAATAAATCATTATTTGACTACAACGAAAATTTTGTTAAATCAATATTTTTTCATGAATTTACACATATATACGATGCCAATATTAGATTTAAAAATCTAAATGAAAAAGATTTTAATACCGTTATAGATTCATATTCAGAATACCATGCTTCACAAATAGAAATGGGTTCTCTTATTGGAATGAAGAATAAGAACGATGTATTGACCATTGCTTCAAAATTAAAAATAAAAAGTAAAGTATTCTATAAAAACGAATTAGAAGATATAGAATCGTATATAATAACTCCATTAGCTGATATTACAAGTATTATATGTCAAGACCGTGATGCGTATATTGATTTATCTGATTTCGAATTTGCAAAACAGTATGTAAAGTTAGAGAAAAACATTTTTTATTATTACGGAAAATACGATTTATATACAAAATATGCTAATAAGAATATGCCTGATTTATTACAGAAAAACTGTCAAAATTTTTCAGATATAATAAGTAAAATACATAATGCGGTTAAAACAAAAAATATAGAACCAAGCATTTATAATATAAGAAACTTATTAAAAAATTTTCAAGATAATGTTTATACTTATTTCCTGAAAAGATAAACTGCCAATTACTTGACGCTATGATCGCCCTTCATGATAAAGACATCATTGAGTATGAATTAAAGATGTCACAGTTCCGGGCACAGGTTAATGTTCAGAATGAGATTAAACAGCAGTCTAATCAGCCTAAATGTCCTACATGTGGATCTACTAATATCAGAAAAATTGGGACAGGTGAGAGAGTAG
>ENA-OPWK01000004-OPWK01000004.1-human-gut-metagenome-genome-assembly--contig:-NODE-4-length-63923-cov-8.243721_pt1 | contig 63923 bp, 48 predicted proteins | sample MGYA00241509_ERZ502010 | MGnify/ENA primary metagenome ERZ502010 (study PRJEB25962, sample SAMEA2042014) | human gut metagenome | biome: human gut; feature: human-associated habitat; material: faeces... | reverse complement strand
ATCGGCACCGTTTCACTGGCAGGGGTGGCGTTGCTTTCCTACCTCACTGCCTTCAATTATTTTGCAGGAGGCCGTACGGCAGAAGGCGTCTATCCTACTCTCACACCTTATAACTTCGAATGGTTACCTTTCACAACGAACTTGCATATTGACATGGGAATTATGCTTGACCCTATTTCCGTTATGATGCTAGTCGTTATTTCCACCGTCAGTCTGATGGTACATATCTATTCATTCGGATATATGAAAGGTGAAAAAGGCTTTCAACGTTACTACGCATTTCTTAGCCTGTTTACCATGTCCATGTTGGGACTCGTAGTAGCAACCAATATTTTCCAGATGTATGTCTTTTGGGAACTGGTAGGTGTTTCTTCTTATTTACTTATCGGCTTTTATTACACCAAGAAAGAAGCGATTGCCGCCAGTAAAAAAGCATTTATTGTTACCCGTTTTGCTGATTTAGGCTTTCTGATCGGTATCTTGATTTACGGCTATTATGCCGAAACATTCTCGTTCACACCCCAACTTCAGGTACTTGCAGTTGCCGGAAGTATGATACCACTGGCCTTGGGGCTAATGTTTATCGGTGGTGCCGGTAAAAGTGCAATGTTTCCATTGCACATCTGGTTACCAGATGCTATGGAAGGCCCTACTCCTGTCAGTGCATTAATCCATGCTGCTACCATGGTGGTAGCCGGTGTATATCTGGTAGCCCGTATGTTCCCGTTGTTTATAGGATATGCGCCCGAAGTACTGCACTGGATAGCTTATATCGGTGCGTTCACTGCATTCTACGCCGCTAGTGTGGCGTGTGCACAAAGCGATATCAAACGTGTGCTCGCCTTCTCCACTATATCTCAGATTGGATTTATGATTGTCGCATTAGGCGTTTGTACTTCCATGAATCCTCATGAAGGAGGACTAGGCTACATGGCATCCATGTTCCACCTGTTCACACATGCCATGTTCAAGGCATTGTTGTTCTTAGGAGCCGGATGTATCATTCATGCCGTACACAGTAATGAGATGAGCGCCATGGGGGGACTTCATAAATACATGCCCGTCACTCACTGGACATTCCTGATTGCTTGTTTGGCTATCTCAGGTATCTGGCCATTCTCAGGTTTTTTCTCTAAAGACGAAATTCTGACCGCCTGCTTCCAATTCAGTCCTGTTATAGGATGGATAATGACAGGCATTGCCGCCATGACTGCATTTTATATGTTCCGCCTTTATTATTGTATTTTCTGGAATGGAGAATGGAAAGGACACTCCCACGAATCCGGACTAGGTGCACATACTCCGCATGAGGCTCCACTTACCATGACATTCCCGCTGATGTTTTTAGCCGCTATCACCTGTGTTGCCGGATTCATACCTTTCGGCAATCTGATCAGTAGTAACGGAGAAGCCTATACCATTCATCTGGATATGCAGATAGCTGCTACAAGTATCATTATTGCTATAGCATCCATCGCTTTAGCTACATGGATGTATGCAGGTAAGAAACAACCCGTAGCCAACTATCTGGCACACACATTCCCACGTTTGCACACAGCCGCTTACCATCGTTTTTATATGGATGAGATATGGTTATTCGTAACCAAGAAAATCATCTTCCGGTGCATTAGTACTCCGATAGCTTGGTGGGACCGGCACGTTATCGATCAATTCTTTAACTTCACTGCGTGGAGTACTCATGCTACCGCCGATGAAATACGTGACATGCAAAGTGGAAACGTACAGCAATACAGTATTTGGTTCCTTGCAGGTGCATTGATATTGACGCTGATACTATTAATTTAATGAATAATAAAAAATCCGCCGCATGGCCATTTTTTAATTTTTAATTTAAAAAGATGAACATACTAAGTTTTTTCATTATAGTTCCCTTGTTGATGCTCGCGAGCCTTTGGGCTTCGCGCAGCATCAATCAAGTTCGCGGAGTGATGGTTGTCGGATCTTCCATTTTATTGGCATTATCCGTTTACCTCACCATTGATTATATCGAACTACGCCAAGCCGGTGCTACAGGAGAGATGCTGTTCACAGCCAGCACAGTTTGGTATGCACCGCTCCATATATGCTACTCAGTAGGAGTAGACGGTATATCAGTAGCAATGTTGCTACTTAGTTCCATTATTGTATTCACCGGTACTTTCGCATCGTGGAAGTTACAACCATTGACAAAAGAATATTTCATGTGGTTCACTCTATTGAGTGTAGGGGTATTCGGATTCTTCGTTTCAACAGACCTGTTCACCATGTTCATGTTTTATGAAGTAGCCCTGATTCCAATGTATCTGCTCATCGGTGTGTGGGGAAGCGGACGTAAAGAATACGCCGCCATGAAACTTACATTAATGTTAATGGGTGGTTCTGCATTTCTACTGATCGGAATTCTCGGTATTTTCTATGGTGCAGGTGGTGAAACAATGAATTTGCTGGAAATCGCCAAACTACATATTCCTCATGAAATGCAACGCATCTTCTTCCCGCTTATCTTCTTGGGGTTCGGAGTCTTAGGAGCTTTGTTCCCTTTCCATACATGGAGTCCCGATGGTCACGCTTCCGCACCGACTGCTGTTTCTATGCTTCACGCTGGGGTATTGATGAAACTAGGAGGTTACGGATGTTTCCGTGTTGCTATGTACCTGATGCCTGAAGGTGCGGCCATGTGGGGAGATGTATTCCTGATATTGACCACTATTTCTGTAGTTTACGGTGCATTCAGTGCTGTGGTACAAACCGACTTAAAATATATCAATGCCTATTCATCCGTATCCCACTGTGGATTGGTACTCTTTGCCCTACTGATGATGACACGCACCAGTTGTACGGGTGCTATTCTCCAAATGTTGAGTCACGGATTAATGACCGCTTTGTTCTTCGCCCTTATTGGTATGATATACGGACGTACCCACACCCGTGATGTCCGATTAATGGGAGGTTTGATGAAGATTATGCCTTTCCTGGCTGTAGGTTATGTTATTGCCGGTCTTGCTAATCTGGGACTTCCAGGACTAAGTGGTTTTGTTGCTGAAATGACGGTCTTTGTAGGTTCTTTCCAAAATGATGATACATTCCATCGCGTATGTACCCTAGTGGCAACAACAAGTATCGTCATTACCGCAGTTTATATCCTGCGTGTAGTAGGTAAAATCCTTTACGGCAAAGTTTTGAATCCCGAACATCTGAAACTCACAGACGCAACTTGGGATGAAAGAGTAGCCGTTATCTGCCTCATCGCCTGTGTAGCAGGTTTAGGATTGGCTCCATTCTGGATAAGCGATCTGATCAGTAACAGTGTAGAACCAATCATAAGTCAATTATTAAATTAAAATTTGAGAATTAAAAATTAAAAAATAGCAATGATGGACATAACTGCAATACTCCATATGCATGCCGAACTGAGTCTGACAGCCGTTTTTATTCTGATGTTTCTGTTAGATTTATTTTTACCGGCTCCACAACGTCACTGGTTACGCCCCATGGCATGTATCCTGCTGACCATTCAACTCTTAGCAAACCTATGGCCGGAAGAGGTGACTTTATTCGGCGGCATGTACCATTCAACCCCTATGGCGTCTGTTCTGAAAAGCATCCTGACCATAGGTACCATACTGGTTTTTCTACAAGCAGACCCTTGGCTAAAACGTGAAGACACCCGCCATAAACAAGGCGAATTCTACATCCTTACCCTCAGTACCTTGCTGGGTATGTATTTCATGGTAAGTGCAGGGCACTTCCTGCTATTCTTCCTTGGATTGGAATTGGCAACCATTCCTATGGCTTGCCTCGTAGCTTTCGATAAATATAAAGGACATAGTGCCGAAGCCGGAGCCAAATTCATTCTTTCAGCTTTATTCTCCAGCGGTATTTTCCTCTATGGTATTTCCATGATTTATGGGACAACAGGTACTTTATATTTTGAAGATATCCCTGCCGAACTGACAGGAACTCCATTACAAGTTCTTGCACTAGTATTCTTCTTCTCCGGACTAGCCTTTAAATTAAGCTTGGTACCTTTTCATCTGTGGACGGCAGATACGTATCAAGGTGCACCGACTACAGTGAGCGCTTACCTGTCCGTTATTTCAAAAGGCGCAGCTGCTTTTGCTTTAATGATTATTTTAATGAAAGTATTTGGGCCAATGACTGAACAATGGAGTGAAATACTATGTATTATCATTGTAGCCACCATCACTATAGCCAATCTGTTCGCCATCCGCCAAAACAATCTGAAACGCTTTATGGCCTTCAGTAGTATTTCACAAGCCGGCTACATAATGTTGGCTGTACTGGCTGGAACTCCGCAGGGCATGGCATCCCTAGTATATTATATAGTAGTATACATTGCTGCCAATCTCGCCGTATTCGGTGTCATCAATACCATTGAACAACATACCCACGGTAAAATAGAGCGCGAAGATTATAACGGACTTTATAAGACCAACCCCAAACTAACTATGGTCATGACACTTGCTCTTTTCTCATTGGCAGGTATCCCGCCATTTGCCGGATTCTTCAGTAAGTTCTTTGTATTCATGGCAGCATTCCATAGTGGATATTATCTTATTGTATTTATCGCATTGGTCAATACAATCATTTCATTGTATTATTATTTGTTAATTGTAAAAGCCATGTTCATCACACCTAATGAAGATCCTATCGGCAATTTTCGTACAGCAACTCCGATGCGCATCAGTCTGTTGGTATGTGTAGCCGGCATATTCGCTTTAGGAATTATAAGTGGGGTATATCAACTATTAAGTGATACATCAATACTATAAAATTTTAGTTACAAGAAGAATCACAACTGAAATGATTATTGTATTTCTATGATCAATATTCTTTTACTTTAGAGGCAGAATCAATCTGTTTCCAAAGTAAAAGAATATCTTAAAGTTTCTATTCAACAAATTTATCATTATCTTCGTAGCAAATTATAAAAAATAAGCACTATGAAGAAAGTCCTCTATATTACAATACTCGCCTGCTCTACTTTATGGGTATCTTGCACAGAGAAAAATAAACAATCCGTCAGAACAGATTCCTTTATAGAAAAGAATGTAGCATTTGCACGTGCACAAATCGGGAATGAAATACGAATCATAGAAAAATCAGAAAAATTTACAAACCCCGTTACACTGAAAACTGACAGTACCATTTATTATTGTGACTACGCCGACTGGCGAAGTGGTTTTTTCCCTGGGTCAGTGTGGTATCTATATGAACTGAGTGGCGACACTACTCTCTTATCATTAGCTGATAAATACACTTCGGCCATAGAAGAAGCCAAAAAACTGACTTGGCACCATGATGTAGGTTTCATGATAAATTGTAGTTTCGGCAATGGATGGCGAACAACTAAAGTACCCAGATACAAAGAAGTCATGATAGAAGCTGCCCGTTCATTGGCTACTCGTTTCCGTGAAAAGCCGGGAATTATCCAATCATGGGATGTGACCCGAGGCTGGCAATCGGAACGCGGTTGGGAATGTCCGGTCATAATAGACAATATGATGAATTTGGAGTTACTATTTGAAGCAACTAAATTATCTGGTGATTCCACTTTTTATCACATAGCAGTGAACCATGCAGACCGCACTTTGAAAGAGCATTTCCGTACAAACGGAAGTTGTTATCATGTAATAGATTATAGTTTGGCAGACGGCATGGTACGGCATAGACAAACAGCCCAAGGATATGCAGACGAATCGACTTGGAGTCGTGGACAAGCATGGGCTATTTATGGTTACACTGTGTGTTACCGGGAAACTCATGATAAAAAGTATCTAAATCAGGCATTGAAGACTTTCCAATTCATGAAAACACATCCCCGGCTTCCCAAAGACTTGATTCCTTATTGGGATATGGATGCTCCCAATATTCCCAATGAACCACGAGACGCTTCAAGTGCTTCTTGTATAGCTTCTGCACTTTATGAAATTAGTACAATGGATGTGCCTGATGCAAACAGTTATAAGATCTATGCAGACAGTATTATGGCTTCTCTAGCCTCACCAAACTATCTGGCATCTCTTGGAAAAAATGGTAACTTTTTATTAATGCATTCAGTGGGCAGTATTCCTCATGGCACAGAAATAGATGTACCTTTAAATTATGCAGACTATTATTTCCTGGAAGCACTGAAACGAAAGCGGGACATTGAAGAAGGCACACGCTAATTATACAGACAAACAGATAACCATCCGAGTACCTTCAGTATAACTCGAGTCAACAAATATGTTACCAGACAAACGTTTAATAATTAAACGGCTTAAATATAACCCCAATCCGTTACCTTGTGCAAACTCATCCAGTTTGATAAAACACAGAAATATTTCCTCCCGTTTTTCGGGAGGAATGCCACAGCCGGTATCGGTTACTTCAATTCGTAACTTACTTTGTGCCTTATCCAACCTCATCTTAAGAGTTATAGATCCAGAATCTGTAAATTTATTAGCATTATCCAACAGGTTCTCTATCACTAACGACAAATACAATTCATTGGTGGAAACAAAAATTTCCCCTTCTGGTAATTCCAAATGATAAATTATTCCCACCCTGCTCCATCGTTCTACTTTATCCATTTCTTGTCTGCAGATATGAGTTATCTGGTTTGTTCACAAAGAAGAGGCGCATCAGATGAATCTAAATTAGCCACTACCAGCAAGTGATCTATCAACGAAGTGAGAATTTCCGCATTAGCAGTAATAATACCTGAAAAGCCAACAATAGCGTTTAATGGAGTCCGTATTTCATGACACATAGAATTAATGAATGCTGTTTTCATTTTCTCACTTTCCCCAGCTTTTTGATTCAGTTCACCTAAAACTTTTTCCATCTGTCTTTCTTCAAATCATAGTACAAGTAAAAACAAATACTCATCACCAATACAAGTACCATAAAAAGTGTAATTACTAAAATACGCCTGTTCTTAGTTTCCAAACGGTAATTCTCATGGTTCAATTGATCTACTTCATACTTTACCTGTAGTTCACTAAGTTGTTTTTTCAGATTGGAAGATTTAATGGAATCCTGCACTTGTATATAGAGTTTATGATACTTAAAAGCATTTTTATTATCTTCCATAGCCTCATAAATTTGTGAATTGATATCCAATAATCCCGGGACATTAGACTGACTTGTCATCCAAGCATATTTTATCAAGCTGTCATTAGTTATCAATGCATTATGGAAACTATGCTTATATAAGTAATAATTATTCATGCCAAAAAACAATTATACTTATCAATAGGCTCCGTAACCCAAGCACTCATCTTGATCATCAGATTATAATACTTCTCTAATTTATCATCGGATAATTTATCCGCACGCATCAACAAAGAAGTATAACATTGGAGATATCGTATATTAATATTATAGAAAGGACGTTGACGAGCATAGTACAACTCATAATATTTTCTATATTGCTGAAGCTATTTTTCAACATATTCAATATATAGATCTCCTTTATCTATAAAGTTCAAGGTCGAAAGAAAATTCCATACAGTACAAATACGAAACTTGAATCCTTCCTCATATGGTAACTGACAAGCCAGCTTATAAGCAGTTTCCAAATAGGGATCAGCCTCTTCATATTTACCTTCACTACACAAAGCATAGCCTGTAATAAAAGTCTGTTCCATCTGTATGTAAATATCATTCCCACCTATATTTTCTTTACCCATAAAAGCCAATTCCTCTGTTATAGCAGTTTCAACCTCATTATTCCTGACTCTGCCTGCAAACAATCTCATTCGTAAAAAGAATAAATATGGATGAGATTCTTCCAGTGTCCCAACATCCTTTAAAAGAGACATATAATACCAAACAGAATCGGCATGATAAACTTTAATATACGAGAAAACCAAATCAGAAAGAGTCTCAAACATATGAGTCTTATCATTTACTGCTTTTGCGGTGAAATACATTTTATTAAGATAATCCACTTCTTCAGGTTTCTCAAAATAAAAATCAGCCAAACCTCTGTAAATCTCAATTTGTAGAGAAAACTCTACAGGACTTCCTATAATATTCAGAAGACTATCTTTGGTAGTAGAAATACTACTTCCTATAACAACAAAAATCCCCAAACAGATATCAGTATATAACAAGTGATATATTTCATAATATCAGATTATTAAGGTACGAATATACAAATAATATAGCAATGTAGCAGCAATTATTCTTTCATTATTAGAATTTACACAATAATGGGCAATTAATCCACTTATTTTTTAATTATATGCTTTAATATTGCATCGTGGATATTTTCTGGCAACTATGAAATTATTAATTATTAAACATCAAATATATGGTAAAAAAGTTAGTTAGTGTATTTTGTATATGTGCATATTTTGGACTTGCTCATGCACAAATACCACAAGAGATTTGGAAAGAAAGTGAGCAAATAGAAAAACAAATCAAAAAGACCTCTTTTCCCGATCGTGTGTACAACATTAAAGATTTCGGTGCCAAAGAAGGAAATAATGGTGAAATATTCTGCCATGAAGCAATCAATCTGGCTATCCTCACATGCAGTCAAGCAGGTGGAGGAACTGTATTAGTTCCACCCGGAGAATTTCTAACAGGTCCTATCACACTGAAAAGCAATGTAAATCTGCATTTGGAAGAAGGCGCCTATCTAAAATTTTCTTCAGAGAAATATCTATATACTCCAACCGTACTCACCCGCTGGGAAGGAGTAGACTGTTACAATTTGCATCCATTAATTTATGCTTATGGAGAAAGTAACATAGCTATCACCGGTAAAGGTATTATAGACGGACAGGCCAGTAATGATAATTGGTGGAGTATGTGTGGTGCTCCACACTATGGCTGGAAGGAAGGTATGACAGCTCAAAAAAATGGCGGCAGAAACAAATTACTGATGTACGCCGAAACATTTGCCCCGATAGATAAACGCCAAATGACTTTTGAAGACGGTTTACGTCCCCAGCTTATCAATCTATATCGTTGTAACACTATTTTAATAGAAAATGTAACATTGAAAAATTCTCCATTTTGGGTTATCCATCCTTTATTTTGTGAAAGTCTGACAGTACGTGGGGTTAAAGTATCCAGTCACGGTCCCAATAGCGATGGCTGCGATCCGGAATCAAGTAAGAACGTATTAATTGAAAACTGTATATTCGATACTGGAGACGACTGCATCGCTATTAAAAGCGGACGGAATGCGGACGGACGGAAATGGAACGTACCAAGTGAAAATATCATTGTACGCAATTGCGAAATGAAAGACGGACACGGTGGTGTAGTTGTAGGTAGTGAGATCTCGGGAGGATATAAGAACCTGTTTGTTGAAAACTGCAAAATGGACAGTCCGAACCTAGAACGTGTCATCCGCATCAAAACCAACAACTGCCGCGGTGGGGTCATTGAAAATATTTATGTGCGTAATATAGAAGTAGGCGAATGTCGCGAAGCCGTTTTGAAAATCAACCTGCAATATGAAAACCGTGAAAAATGTGACAGAAGTTTCCCACCTGTAGTACGCCATGTATATCTGGATAATGTTACTAGTGAAAAAAGTAAGTACGGAGTCTTAATTACCGGATATGACGACCGTGTCAATATTGAAGATATCCATGTAACAAACAGCCGTTTCAATAATGTAGAGAAAAAAGGGAATTTAATTACCGGAGCTAAAGATGTAGTACTGAATGAAGTATATATCAATGGAAATAAGGTGAGAAAATAAGATCCCCCTTATTATATCGGGTGAACAATGAGTTCACCCGATATAATGATAAAACATAACTTTACTATCATTTATCTTCATCGTCCAATCTGATTTTTTGCATATTCTGTAGAAGTCATTCCCCAATAAGACTTAAAACTTTTACTAAAATAATGAGGATCACTAAAACCTACCATATAAGCTATTTCCGCCATTGTATATTGGTTTTCCTTAATCAGTTCAGCAGCTTTCCTCATGCGTATTTCTTTTATATACATTATAGGAGCCATACCAGTTAAAGATTTCAACTTATGAAAAAAATTGGTCCGACTCAGACTGAAATAACTGACCAATTGATCTACATTCAATTCCGGATTACCAAGTTGCTCTTCCATAATTTTAGCTAACTTATTAAGAAAAGCAGCGTCTCTTGCCGACAATTGAACCGATCTGTCTTTTTCTTTATTTTCGTTCCCCTCTTCATATCCTACTTTACAATAATATGCTTGTAACATTTTACGCCGAGCTAGGATATTTTCTACTTTAGCTTGCAGATAATTAACACTGAACGGCTTCGTTATGTAATCATCAGCTCCTGTATGAATACCAGTCAGAATGCTATCCATATCTGTCTTGGCAGTCAATACTATGGCAGGAATATGCGAAGTTCGTTCATCGTTCCTTAGTTCCTGCAACATCTGTAGACCACTTTTTACAGGCATCATGATATCAGTAATTATCATATCAGGCAGATCAGAAAAAGCCTTTTTTAATCCAACCTCGCCATTATTAGCCTCAACAAACCGATATGCTTCCTGAAATATTTGTTTGATAAATACTCTTAATTCATAATTGTCTTCAACAATAAGCATGAGCGGCTTCTCCGCTTCATTCAATTCTTGTAGTTCGTTTTGAGAATTGAAATCTAAATTTGTATCTTCATTCCAATCTGATAATATATATTCCGTGTCAGACGGATAATGTTTTTTACCTTTTAATAGCCTTACAGTAAATAGACTCCCTTTTCCGAACTCACTTTCCACATTTATACTACCATGATGCATTTCCACAAGTTCTTTAGCCACTGAAAGTCCGATACCAGAACTTAAAGGAGCGTAAATGCTATCCGGAACCACATTCTCGTAACGATTGAAAATCACTTTCTGCTTTTCTCTCTTTATCCCTACTCCTTCATCTTGGATTTGAAGAAGGACTGCATTCCCATCATCTTTCATACTAACCCAAATGTTCTTGCCATCAGAAGTGTATTTGAAGGCATTAGACAGCAAATTAAAAATAACTTTCTCTAATTTATCTTTGTCCACCCAAAGATTTACTTTAGACAATTGAGTGTTAAAATTCAAACTAATATGCCGCTCTTGAGATAAAGTTGTAAAATAGTTGATTATTTCTTTCGTGAAACTGATAATATCCACATACTGAACTCTCAGTTTCATCTTGCTATTCTGGATTTTACTAAAATCCAAGATCTGCCCTACCAACCTCTGCATACGGTCACTATTCTTTTTAATAATCTTCAAAGTATCTCTCACCTTCCCAGAAAGACTTTCGTCTCTGAGTATATATTCCAAAGGTCCGGTAATCAATGTTAATGGAGTTCTTAATTCGTGAGACACGTCAGTAAAGAAGCTGAGTTTTAATTGAGTAATCAATTCTTCATTTTTAGCCTTATTTTTTATCCGATAAAAAACGGTATATACATAAATGGCAACTGCAATAAATAATACAATCAAAAAGAAATAGAGCATAGTAGCACAAGGTGTCTCAGAGAAAGTAGGAAGCACTTCAAAAGAAAGTGTTCGTTCATTTTCAACCCATACACCTTCATTATTGGTAGACTTTACACGAAATACATATTTTCCCGGAGGAAGATTAGTATAGTTAGCCTCATGCCCGTTATCCGTCAAACGAAAGTTTTTATCAAAACCGTCTAACTTGTAAGCATATTGAATATACTCCGTATTGGTCATGTCTAGAGCAGAGAATACCAACCTGAGGGTGTGATTATTAGGAGGTAACTGCATATCCTTGCTATTATCAGGATTAACAGACAAAATAGAAGGAGTTTTTCTGGGAGTCAGTTCCTGATTGTTTACCCAAATAGAAGAGAAAAATATTTGTGGTATAAAATCTGTTTTATGAATATTCTCAGGGGTAAAATAGAACAAACCTCGGTTAGTACCAAAAAAAATCTGCTTGCCATCTGTTGCCCCTACACCTTCACTAAAATGCATATTAAACGCGATATGCTCACTAGAATACTGAATCTGTTCGGCCGAAGCTACAAATTTCACTAATCCACCACCCGTCACCAACCATAAATTTCCTTGTTTATCCTCGTGCATGGAATAAATAATATCTGAAATAAGTCCATTCTTCTGTGTGAAGGATTTACATTGATAAGAATGGAGCCCCATGGGAGAAAGCTCATTTAACCCTCCGCCATAAGTAATGGCAAAAATGTTCCCATTATCCATACATTGAATCATTTGTACGTCATTATTACTAAGACTATTCACATTTCCCTGTTCACGGCATATAGAATGAAAATCTATTTCTTCAGGACAATGAAAAGAAACCTTAAATTGTAAAATTCCCGCTGTTGTAGACACCCAGATACGCCCTTGATTATCTTCAGTAATATGTCTGACTTTATAAAAATGACTAATCGGATATCTCTTTAACAAATTGCGATGATTGATAAATCTTAAAGTACCATCAGGCATAGTTTCAATCAAATTCAATCCACCTCCGTAAGTAGCTACCCAAAGTCTCTGCCTACTATCCTGAAAAGTAAAATAGATATTATCATTACTCAATGAATAGGGGTCGTCAGCTTTATGTTTAAAATGCTGTAGCTTAAAATTGCCTTGTGAAGTTTCTATTGCTTTTATCAATCCCTGGCCTTTAGTCGAAATCCAATAAACACCAGCCGAATCTTGCATGATGGCATATACTTTGCCCCATTTCATCCTTTTCAATAATCGAAGCCGGGCATCATATATGGAAACATTCATATCTCTGCTTCCCGTCCAAATACGTTGTTTTTTGTCTATATACAGTGCCCTGATCTCATTATCAGGTAACTCTACATCCTGAGGAGCAGGTGTATAGATATGAAATTTATCAGGGATAAAAGTGATGCGCTTAAGTCGGTTGAGCTGGGTACTCATCCATAAATTTCCTTGTTTATCAACAAAAGCAGCAAAACAGCGGTCATTTGATTTCCACTTGACAGGCTGCTCCGTAGTATTAAAAGGTATTAACCGCCTATTTTGAGAATCAAAATAAGAAAATCCTCCGCCCTTAGGGTGTACCCATAAAATATCATTCCGATCCTCAAAAGCAAAAAAATCACTTTCAGTATTTAGTGGTCTTCCCTGTTCATCCTTTCCTTCAATAAAGCTTAAACGCTGTGTTTTCAGATCAAACAAAGTGACTCCCGGAACAGGATGTACAAGCCACAATAAATCTCCACAAGTAATTTTAGCAGACTCTATGTTTTTGTCTTTCAACAGAGAAAGAGAATCAAGCATCACATGTCTTATCTCACCGAGAGAGTCATGAATAAAAAAGCCATCCGAATCAGTAACATATATCAGTCCAGCCACAGAAGGCAAAATAGAAATCACAGAAGCCGATGTTGGCAATTGAGTATGGATAGAAAGTTCTCCTGTCAACAAGTATTTATAGACTTTGCCTTGATGTGCACCTAAATATATATATTCTTCCAACTCTGTTGCAAAATAAAAAGGTATTTTCTCACTTTTTCGACAATCAGACAAAGAAATAATAGAAAGTTCTGAATCATATAATCGATATACCCCCTCATCCGTAAGAAGCCATTCCTGTAATTTCGAATCCATAAATACAGACCGGATTTTACCAGTAGCCAAAGTATTTTCTCTTGATGAATAGAATTGAAATGTCATAGATAAATCTTCAGGAGCCGTAACGACCCGTACTGCACTCCCATCTTCACATAATAACCATACTATTCCATTCGGAAGGACAGATATTGACCGAAAGTTATTGACTGTTTTTTGAATGACAGGTTCAAAGACTTCCTTGTCAGGATTAAAACGATAACAAGTGGAATCATAACACAATACCCATATACATCCGAATTTATCCTCGACTATATCCAATAAACGATCATTGGTCAATCCTCCCAGATCTTCCATATTCGATTTATAATTCTTAAAATTATAACCATCAAAACGATAAAGCCCATTCCAAGTAGCAAACCATAACAAACCTTTATGATCTTGGATAATATCATTGACCAGCCCATCCTCCACTCCATTCTGACTGGAAAGGTACGTAACTGAATATTTTTGAGATATAGCTCCTTTTGCCAGTACATCGGCTGTAAAAAAGCATAGTATTACTACACAGAAAAAGGTAAGAATATCAACCCAGTATGTTTTCATATCAAAGTAATGTGTTTCCTTTGCGAAATTAGCAGAAAATGGGTATTCATCAAAGTACTTTCTATTTTTAATCCACCGCAATATATGTTGTTTAGCTACCTTTGATAGATATTCCAACTAAATTATCAGTTTTTCCACTTATAAAAAGATAACATCCGTCTATATTTGACATCAAAACAAAAACAACTCTAATACTAAATTAATAATGAAAGACATGAGAAAAAAAGAGTATTTAAAATCCCGCTCTGTTATAGTACAGGGTATTCATTCTCCAAAAAGATTTTGGTTTGCTTGCGGACTTTCCTTAGGACTAGTTTCCTTACCATTATCCACTTTTGCAAACAATTGGTCAAACCAACTAGGTTCATCAATTCAAAAATCAATTCAACAAAACCGAATCATTACAGGTAGTGTCATAGACGAAAGCGGAGAAGCATTAATCGGCGTTTCCGTATTGGTAAAAGGAACTACTTTAGGAACGGTAACCGATTTAGATGGTAATTTCACACTGGAAGTTCCAACAGGTGCAATCTTAGTTGTTTCATATGTAGGGTATAAAACACAGGAAATAAAAGTAGGAGAGCAGCAAAAACTAGCTATCACGGTCGAAGCAGACAACAAATTGTTAGATGAAGTGGTAGTAGTGGGCTATGGTGTAGTAAAGAAATCAGACCTTACAGGTTCTGTAGGTAGTGTAAAATCCGAAACAATTTCTGCCAAAGGTGCAACATCAGTTGTCGAAAGTCTACAAGGGCAAGTTGCCGGAGTGAATATCTCACAGTCTTCTAGCCGTGCCGGTGACGGATTCAATATTCAGATTCGAGGTAAAAGTTCATTAAATGGCGGCAATCCATTATATGTAATCGATGGAGTAGTTTGTGAAAATATGGATTTTCTAAATCCGATGGATATTGAAAAAGTAGACATTTTGAAAGATGCTTCATCTACCGCTATCTATGGTTCACGGGCCACAAATGGTGTAGTGATGATTACCACCAAAAAAGGAGACAAAGATATAGCCAAGACTACAGTCAGTTATGATGGATATTATGGTATAAAAACCAAAGCCAATATGCCGGACTTTATGGAAGGAGATGATTTCATGAAATTCCGTTTCTCCCGTTATCTAGTTTCATCTATGGATGCCTCTTCAGGAATGACTAACTGGGAAATGACTGATGCCAATTTCCTGAACTTCTGGGGAAATGGCAGTCAAATAGTGAAAGATATGTATCTCAATAAAAATTACACCGATTGGGTAGATATCGTAACCCGTAACGGCTCACAACAGAATCATTTCATCAATATTTCCGGAAATACAAAAAATATAACCTACCGCGTAGGACTAGGGTATCAAAATGAGGAAGGAATCATGTATGACGGTTATGAACGCTGGAATATAAAAGGAGCCGTAGATCATAAGATTTCAGATAAAATCTCAGCCGGATTCTCCACAAATATGGCAACAGCATCCAAAGAGAGTGGTAGCAACTACTCTATTTTGGAAGGGTTCCGTATGACCCCTAATATGCCATGCTATTATTGGGAAGGGGAAAAGGCAGGACAGTTAATTTCACAACCAGGTAAAGATACCGCCATCTATCCCAATGGTGGTGGTCCGACTTCCTCCATCAATCCAGTGGTGGACCGTTTGAACTCAAAAGACGATACACGTTCTTATGATGTGATGGCAAATATTTATTTGCAATACAGCCCCGTTAAAGAAATAATTCTTAAAACTACTTTCTCCCCCATGTATACCAAAACCCATCGTGGTACATTCTATAACGGAGAAACCCAACTTCGTTCTGGAAAAACAAACATGGCCGAAAACTATAATGATGAAATATTCTCGTATACTTGGGATACGCAAGCCAATTACATCAAGAATTTTGGAGATCATAGTCTGAATGCCTTGGCCTTATTCAGTGTCTATGAACAAAAGTTACAAGGCGACTATATCAATGTAGTGGATATGCCATTTGATGTAGACTGGCATAATCTTGGTTCAGGCACTGTACAAAGTCAGTCTAGCTATTATAAAAAAATCTCCATGTTATCTTATGTAGCCCGTATCAACTATGCCTACAAAGGCAAATACATGCTGACTGTATCTTCACGTTGGGACGGCAGTTCCAAATTCCAAAAAGACAATCGTTGGGGGATGTTCCCCTCAGCTGCCATGGCATGGCGCATTTCCGATGAAAATTTTATGGGATTTGCCAGCAAATGGTTAAGCAATTTAAAACTCCGTGCCAGCTTTGGCGTTACCGGTAATAATGCCGGTGTAGGGCCTTATGACACACAAGCTTTGGCAAATATTAAATATTACTATAATTACGGATCGTCTGTTGCCAACGGTTATGGTTATACCATGACAAACGCCGACCTGACTTGGGAGAAGACAACCGAAATCAACCTCGGTCTTGACTTCGGTTTCTTGAATAATCGTATCAATGGATCTATCGATATCTACAACAAAGATTCCAAAGATCTCTTGATGGAGATGGAAACTCCATTTGAACTAGGTTCCTATACAGGCTCCATTGTAAGTAATGTGGGTAAGGTGAACAATAAAGGTATAGAAATCCAACTGAATACCATCAACGTAAAGAATAAAGATTGGAACTGGGAAACAACCTTCTCTTTTGCGCGTAACATTAACTCTATCAAAGAATTGAATGGTACCAAAGAAGACTTAGTGGGTAACAAATGGTTTATCAATCACCCTATAGACGTAGTCTACGGCTATAAATACACCGGAATCTGTACTCGAGAAGAAGCGCAAGCTTATGCCCAAGACCCGAAAATGAAAACCAAATTCTATGAAGGCGAGATGAAAATCTATGATAAGGATGGCAATGGTACTATTGATGCCAATGACAAAATGATCCTCGGACATTGTGCTCCGACCTGGACCGGCAGTTTCACTTCTAACCTGTCATACAAGAATATTGATTTCTCTTTCAGTATTTACACCAGTCAGGGAGGAATGGTATACTCTCCCTTCATGGCCGAATTCGTAGACTATGGACAGCGTGGCATGAATCGTCTGAACATGGATTACTATATACCGCAAGGTGCTCCGATACTAGGTGCTGATGGCTCTATAGCCTATCAGGAAGCCACTCATTACGGTAGTTATCCCTTCCCGACCAATGGTGGAAATGGTAAAGGAGGCGGTGCATACTGGCAAAGTGGTGCCAATGAGGACCGGGCACAAAATTTCGTTGATAACTCATATGTCCGAGTCAAAAACATTACTCTTGGCTATACTTTTCCACAGAAATGGATTTCAAAACTTCATATTTCCAATTTAAGAATCTACGCCAATGTATTAAACCCCTTCACTTTCACAAGTTATGAAGGATTCGACCCCGAATGGGCTGATGCACAAGTAGGTGACGGTACCGGTGGTGTCAGTTCAAGAACTTATCAAGTTGGTGTAAATTTAAAATTCTAAAATTAAATGATTATGAAAAAAATATATTTCATTATGGCATTAGGATTGGCAACTCTCTCAGGATGTTCGGATTTTCTTGACCAAAACAACAAATCTAATGTTCCATCAGCTGAATTTTATCAGACTTCGGCAGGATTCGCCAGTTTAACTAACAGCGCTTACTCCACACTGCGGGAGCTTTATAATGCCCAACCGCAATTATTCGTAGCGGGAACAGACCTGTATGCAGACGGAAAGTCACAGGGAGTAGTCATGAGCCAATATACCTTCACTGCAGATGAAGGCATTATAAAAAATTTCTATGTAAGTTGTTTTAAAGGTATTCAGCTAGCCAATAGCGTTATATCTTATGGAGACATAACGGAAGATTCCAGTGTACGACTGCAATATGTGGACGAAGCACGTTTTATCCGTGCATGGTATTATTTCCAACTAGTGCAACAGTTCGGGCCTGTAGCTTTGAACAAACAAATGTTTGACCATGCCGAAATGAGTCATGAACGTGCCAGTCTTGCAGATGTTTATAAGTTCATCATTGAAGAGTTTGAGTATCTAGCCTCTTCCGAATCCCATTTAATGGAACGTGCCAACTCCGGTGTAGGACGTGCCAATAAACGCGCAGCAACCTTTTACTTAGCCAAAACCTATCTGACTCGTGGATGGCTAGATGGCACTGATTACGAAGCCCAAGAAGAAAATATAGCTCAAAATTCAGACTTCGCAAATGCAGCTAAGTATGCCTTGGAAGCAATTAATGGCGAAATTCCTTTCCTCTCCATAGAAGAAGCTTTTGACGTAGAAAATGAAGAAAACAATGAAATATTCTGGAGCATACAGTTTAATTCGGCTGCTGTAGAAGATCCCGTAAAAGACGGTTCCTACCAACAAGCCCAATTCGGAGCTTATTTAGGTGGTTCCGAAAAACCAAGAAATAAGGCAATTGACGGTTGCTTTGCTCCTTCACTACGTCTACAGCAAATGTATAGTCGGGGTGATGCACGGTTGGAACAAACTTTTATGTTAGAATTCCATACCAGTTATTTCGACTATTACTCAGCACCGACTAGTTCTTCTATCATTTATTATTATGCTCCAGCATGGGCTACAGATGAAGATATCGCTGCCTGGAAAGCAGACGATCCTTATGGAATTAAAAAGAATACACTGGTAAGCAAAACAATAGCAGACGGTGGTATTGCTCCATCCAACGGTGCCCCAGCCACATACAAAGACCGTCGTTCACAAGACTACGGCAATGCTTGTATCAAGAAATTTGATGATTATTCAGAAACTTCTATTGCTAACCGTAATTCTACTTGCAGCATGCATGATGTGGTAGTAGCGCGCTTAGGAGAAACCTATCTGATTGCCGCCGAAGCCTATTTAAAAATGGGTAAAACAGAAGAGGCTGCACAAATGATCAATAAACTTCGTCAACGTCCAGGAACTATTCGTAAAGGATACACAACAGAAATGACTGTCACCAGCAACGATATTAATATTGATTTTATTCTTGATGAACGTGCTCGTGAATTAGCTGGAGAATATGTCCGTTGGACAGATTTGAAGCGTACTCACACTTTAGTGGAATATGCCACAAAATATAATGAAGACGGCATAAAAGAATCTGCTATGATAGGCCCTGATGGTAAATACAAGATTCTTCGTCCTATTCCACAAGCTGCCATTGATTTGAATCAAGCTAAAGTGACACAAAACCCTGGTTATTAAGTTAAAAAACATGCTGATGAAAAATTTTTTACTTATTCTTCTATACTTTATAAATAATGTATTAGTCCTGTCCGCTCAAGGTACTCCCGGTAAATGGGGAGATCAGGGCAATGGAACATACATAAATCCGATTTTAAATGCTGACTACTCTGACCCGGACGTTATCCGGGTCAGAGATAAATATTACATGATAGCTTCCGACTTTCATTTTCTAGGAATGCAAGTATTGGAATCTTCAGATATGATCAATTGGAAACTGATTTCCCAAATCTATCACCATTTTGATTTTCCCGGCTGGGATAACAACCAACAATATGCAGGAGGTTCATGGGCACCCTCAATTCGTTACCATGATAACAAATTCTGGGTCTTTTTCTGTACTCCCAAAGAAGGATTATTCATGTCAAATGCTGTCAATCCTTCAGGTCCTTGGAGCCCTTTACATTTAGTTAAGAAAGTAGAAAAATGGGAAGACCCTTGCCCCTTTTGGGATGAAGATGGTCAAGCATACCTAGGCCGGAGCCGTCATGGAGCCGGGCCTATCATTATTCATAAAATGAGTGCAGACGGTACACGTCTACTTGATGAAGGAATGACCGTATACACCGGACCTGTAGCCGAAGGAACAAAAATTTTCAAAAAAGATGGTTACTATTATCTCTCTATTCCGGAAGGAGGAGTAGGTACGGGATGGCAGACTATCCTCCGCTCAAAAAATATATATGGTCCTTATGAAAAGAAAGTAGTATTGGAACAAGGAAGTACTACGATAAACGGCCCTCATCAAGGAGCCATTGTCGATACTCCGGATGGTCAATGGGCTTTTTTTCATTTCCAACATCATCATGCCTTAGGCCGTGTAGTTCATCTTCAGCCCATGCATTGGGAAAACGATTGGCCCGTTATCGGAGTAGACTTTGATAGAAATGGAATAGGAGAACCTGTATATGTATGCCAGAAACCCATTGAAAGCAAAACCATATTCGCTCCGCAAACAGATGATGATTTCTCTACCCCCAACCTATCACTACAATGGCAGTTTAATCATAATCCGACAGACCACGCATGGTCCTTATCGGCACATCCAGGTTCACTCACTCTGAAAGCATTGAAATCTTCAACCTTCAGACTGGCACGCAACACCCTGACACAAAAGATTATGGGGAATATAAGTGAAGCTACAATAGCTATGGATTTTACAGAAATAGCTGATGGGCAACGATGCGGATTAGCTTGCATGGGAAAAGAAAATAAAGTTCTAGGTATCAAGATGGAGAAAGGACAAAAATATCTATACATATCCAATGACACAACAGAAATAAGTACAACTTTCCTAAACGGAAACCAGATTTATCTACGTGTATCCATCGACATGCTCAATCAAAAGTTCCAATATTTCTACAGTACAGATAATATACGTTTTATTCCTTATGGAACTTCCTTTTTTATTCCATTCGGTTTTTGGAAAGGTGCCCGCATTGCACTATATTGTTATAACAAAGAACAGGAAGCAGGAGCAACTTCATTTCAATGGTTCAAATACAAACATGACGGACCTCAAAATAAAATAGAAAATACAGCCGAACAGATTATTGATAATATAGCGCGCACTTCATTTCCGCATAAGAAAATAAAAGTGATCTGCCCTGATTCCGCTTCCAACCAAAAAGGTCATTCACGCCAGTTAATACAGCGAGCAATAAACTCTTGTTCTTTGGCAGGCGGAGGACACGTTATAATTTCGAAAGGAATCTATTATTTAAAGGGAAATCTAGTACTGAAAAGTGATGTCAATTTACATTTAGAGAAAGACGCCTATCTACTTTTCAGCGGTAAGGCTGATGACTTTCTTCCTGAAGTATGGACACGTTGGGAAGGTACGGAACTATATGGACATTCTCCCATGATTTATGCCAAACATGCCACTAATATAGCCATTACAGGACAAGGTACCATAGACGCCCAAGGAGGACGGGAATTTGCTTCATGGTCTCAGATAGAGGTATCAGACAGAAATCGTCTGCGTAAAATGGGAGAAAAACTAATCCCTGTCACAGAAAGGATCTTTGGGAAAGGTACTATACTACGTCCCTCTTGCATACAATTCATGGGATGTTCTCGCATTTTAGTAGAAGGTATCACCATTAAGAATTCTCCTTTCTGGACTATTCATCCTGTATACTGTGACAATGTAATAGTACGAAGCATCACCATTGACAGTCACTATCCTAATAATGATGGATGTGATCCTGAATCAACTTCCAATGTATTAATAGAAGAATGTATTTTCCGCACAGGAGATGATGCCATAGCTATCAAAGCAGGCCGTGACGCCGACGGCCGTGAAATAGGACGCCCTTCAAAAAACATCGTCATTCGTAATTGTCTGTTCCAGTCTGAATGCAATGGATTATGTATCGGCAGTGAAATGTCAGGCGGTGTAGAAAACATATATATGGATAATATACAAATAGGAACGGTCAAGAATGCCCTTTATTTTAAATCCAACCGTGACAGAGGAGGATATATTCGTAATATACAAGTCAGCAATATTACTATAGAACGCTCAAAAGGGGCAGTGCTCCGTTTTGAAACCAATTATTTTGGTTTCCGAGGTGGCAGACATACCTCTCAATACGAGAATTTCCGCATCAACAATGTAAAGGCTGGCTGTTCCGACCATTATGCAATTTTTATAGATGGATATGAAGAAAAGCCTATCAAAAATATTGAGATAGAGCATTTCCATGTACAAAAGGCCCCTCATCCTTATTACTTAAGGTGTGTAGAAAACATCTGCCTCAAAGCTACTTTTGTAAATGGACAAAACTTACCGGAATATCCGAAAAAACAAAAAGAACGTGTAATACTAGATGTTTACTGATTCTTCACAAAATCTGTATAATAGAATAAAAGTTCTGCAAACAGAACTTTTATTCTATCTATATGCATATCTTATTCCAAACACTCATCAAGTTCACCTATCAACTCTTCTTTATCAAGATGCCGCCCGATAAAAACTATTTTCTGCATACGGTCTCCATATTTATCATCCCAATCCCGCAACAAGCCGGGCTCCTGACGCATTACCTCCATCAGTTCTTCTTCAGGTGCCGTAGCATACCATAAACCAGCTTCCTTCAACTTTTTCTGCACACCAGCCTGCTCAAAAAGAAAAGACATATCACGATTATTGCTGAAATAACAGACTCCTTTTGCACGAATGATATTACGACTCCATCTGGTTGATACAAAACGATCGAATTTATGGATATCAAAAGCCGGACGACGATAATACACAAAAGTACTGATACCATATTCATCCACTTCACTACCCTCATGATGATGATGGTGCGCGTGTTCCTCCGCTTCTTTTTTCTGCTCTTCCGTAAGGGCGCTCTCTATTCCACGTATCCAACCGGCAGAAGTGGCAGTACGTTCAAAGTCAAATACTTCAGTATAGATTATCTTATTCAAATCCACATCAGCATAATCACATTCTATTATTTCAGCTGCAGGTTGCAATGTACGGATAATCTGTTTGATACGTTCCAATTCGTCATGTTTCACTTCTGAGACCTTATTCAATAATACAACATTACAAAATTCAATCTGTTGGATAATCAGATTTTCAATATCCTCTTCGTCAATACCTTTACGGGTCAAATCGTTGCCACAAGAAAACTCACTTTGCAGACGTAAGGCATCTACCACAGTCACAATACAATCCAAACGACATCCCCCGTACGTATTCTCCATACTTGAAATAGAACAAATAGTCTGTGCGATAGGAGCTGGTTCACAAACACCACTTGCCTCAATCACAATGTAATCAAAACGCTCCAACTTCATAATATCATCTATCTGCTCCACCAAATCCATCTTCAGAGTACAACAGATACAACCGTTCTGAAGTGCTACCAAGCTTTCGTCTTTCTTTCCTACAATCCCTCCTTTCTGTATGAGATCAGCATCAATATTCACCTCACCGATATCATTGACAATAACCGCAAACTTAATACCACGTTTATTAGAAAGAATATGGTTCACTAATGTCGTTTTTCCACTGCCTAGATAACCGGTCAAAAGCAGTATAGGAATTTCTTTTACTCTCATATAAAATTCAATATTACTTTCACAAAGGTATAGAATGATTAATTTCCAAACAATAGAAAACATCTTTTTATACCTTATAAACAAAAAATACTCTTCACATACCACCCAGTTAGAATCTATTAAAATTTAATTCGCAGTGCAATATTTTTCAAAAAATGCTTTAAATATTCCAAGAGTATAACTATATTTCGCAAAACAAATTTATAATAACAATGAGAAACAAATTAGCACAAAAAATCAAATTAGGCGCAGCCTTGTTATTGATGGCGGGAACTTCAGCCCTCGCACAAATCTCCAATCAAATTTATATCCCTACTCCTGAAAATATAAAAGCACGGCAGGAATTTCAAGATAATAAATTCGGCATATTTCTTCATTGGGGCATTTACAGTATGACCGCTCAAGGAGAATGGTATATGAACACTCACAACATCAACCGTGATGAATACGCCAAACTGGCATCCGGATTCTATCCTTCGCGCTTCAATGCTGCCGAATGGGTTTCTGCCATCAAAACCTCCGGAGCCAAATATATCTGTATCACCAGTCGACACCATGACAGTTTCTCAATGTTTGATACAAAAGAATCCGATTTTAATATCGTAGACGCTACTCCTTTCAAACGAGACGTACTAAAAGAACTGGCAGAAGAATGTCAAAAACAGGGCATCAAACTCCATTTTTATTATTCGCATTTGGACTGGTTTCGTGACGACTATCCGGAAGGAAACACCGGACATGGGACAGGACGTCCCAAAGGACATGGAAACTGGGAAAGTTACTACAAGTTTATGAATAAACAGCTGACCGAGCTTTTGACTAACTATGGCCCCGTCGGCGCCATTTGGTTTGACGGTATTTGGGATCAACCTACCAACTTCAATTGGCAACTGGAAGAACAATATGCATTAATTCATAAACTGCAACCATCCTGTCTAATAGGCAACAATCATCATCGAACTCCTTATGCAGGAGAAGATTTCCAAATGTTCGAACGTGATTTGCCCGGTGAAAACAAAGCCGGTTTTTCAGCAGGACAAGGAATAAGTGAACTCCCTTTAGAAACTTGTGAAACAATGAACGGAATGTGGGGCTACAGAATTGAAGACCAAAATTACAAATCCCCCAAAGAGTTGATACACTATTTGGTTAAGGCAGCCGGAAAAAATGCAAATTTGCTAATGAATATTGGACCTCAACCCAACGGAGAATTACCCGCTACAGCTATAGAGCATCTGAAACAAGTGGGTAAATGGATGAATCAATATGGAGAGACGATTTATGGAACCCGTGGTGGTGATGTAGCTCCTCACACATGGGGAGTATCAACCCGCAAAGGTGATCGTTTATTCATCCATATACTAGATTTGCAGGATAATGCACTTTATATACCTCTAAAGGCAAAAGTAAAGAAAGCAATACAGTTCATTTCCAGAACTCCACTTTCTTTCAAACAGGAAAAAAACGGCATATTAATAAAACTGCCTCAAGTACCTGATGACATAGATTATGTAATAGAATTAGTCATTAAACAATAAAATAACATTCATCTTTAAACAAGCATCTTTACGTAAAAAACAAGAATTTCCGATGCAAAAGAGAGAAATGTATTCTACACACATCAGAAAAGAAACATGAGTAACCGCATACATTACTCTTCTAAAAAAGAATTCGTCCTTGGATTATTGAAGCCCAAGGACGAATCACTCTTAGTTTGTGGAGCTGGAGGGAGTCGAACCCTCGTCCAAACGAGGAAGCCATACGCTTTCTACATGCTTATCTTCGCCTAAATTTTCGAGTATAAGCAGGACCGAAGCCACCAACTTATACCTTATCCTCTAAATTTTCGTAAGAGACATGAAGCGGATCTCTAACTATTCCCGATTTTACTGCACCACTTGATCAAACGCTTCGGAACAAGAGCTTTTGAGTGATGTCTCGTTTCCACCACTTTGGCAGAAATAAAGCTAATCTACTATGATTCGATTAAGCAGCAAGAGCATAATTTTCGTTGCCAGATAAAATTTTGAAAACTGGGATTATAGTGCCAATCAACCACGCACTGCATGCTTACATACCACTTAGCCACGCTGTCAAATCCAGTCAACCCCGTACTGGTAACTCATAAAGAGGTTACAAATATACACACACTTCTGTTAATATCCAATTATTTATTCGTTTATTTAGCGCATTTTAATAAGAACAACGTATCTTTGAAAATAATTTTTCTAATACTAACAGATCAGACAATATGAACAAAAAATTAATGGTATTGTGTATGAACAGTATGATACTGGGAGGCTGTATACCCTCTCCCAAGAAACAAACAGAACCAATTACAGTTGAAAAAAATCCGAATATGATGTATATGTTGGTAGGTAGTTATGCAACTCCAGATGAAGAAGGTATCAAGGTTTATAACTTTGATGAGCAAACTGGCAACTCCCAATATATCAGCGGAATAAAAGGAATATCCAACCCTTCTTTCCTCATTCCGTCGGCTGATGGAAAAAGAATATATACTGTAGGGGAGGATGCCGGAAAAAGTTCTACCGCCAATGCCATCAAATTTGATAAAGAACAAAAGAAACTAACCTTGCTTAATTCTCAACCCACTGACGGCGGCGCACCTTGTTATATAACTCTCAGCCCATCGGAAAAATTTGTCTTGACAGCAAATTATATGGGAGGTAGCATTACCGTTTTCCCACTAGATAAAGACGGAAAATTAAAATCCGAGACACGCCTTATTTCCTTTACCGGAAACAGTCTTGACAAAGAGAGGCAAACACAACCACATCTACATTGTATAAAATTCACTCCAGACCATAAATATCTACTTGCCAGTGATTTAGGGACAGACCAGATTCATGTATTTCCTGTTAGTGAGAATGTAACTGATGGCATATCCCATTCCTTACTGAACGAATCTGAAGAATTTAATATAAAAGTAGAATCAGGATCAGGGCCACGCCACATTTGTTTCCATCCGAACCAAAAATTCGCTTATCTGATTAACGAAATCTCAGGAAAAGTTATAGCTTTCTCTTACGACAAAGGAAAATTAAACGCCATACAATATATAGAAGCTGACACAGTGGGTGCCAAAGGTAGCGGAGATATCCACATTTCACCCGATGGAAAATTTCTGTATGCATCCAACCGCTTAAAAGCAGACGGTATCGCTATCTTTTCCATAAATCAGGAAGAAGGGACATTAACAAAGACAGGTTATCAGCTGACTGGTATCCATCCACGTAATTTTATTATCAGCCGGAACGGGCGATACCTGTTGGTGGCCTGCAGAGACAGTAACTCTATACAAGTATTTGAAAGAGATTCCCAAACAGGATTACTGAAAGACACAGGCAAGACAATAAAAACCAATAAACCTGTATGCCTGAAGTTTACCTTTTAAACAGGAAACATAGTCTTTAATAAAATAAACTGCTGCCTTCATTGTATGTATTGGAGACAGCAGTTATTTTATTAAAGACAAAACGAATCTTTATACATAAGTTTCCAAGAACTTAACATGACCTTCCACGGTTACTTTCACTTCTTTTGTTGTGGCAGGGAAAAGGATAGATTCACCGGCTTGCAATTCCAATGAGTTACCATCCCCATCAGTTACCGTACATATACCTTCCATACAAATATAAATTACAAATGAATCCAGTTCACTATAATCTATCGTCATATTTTCAGTCAAATCATAAACAGAAGTAGTGAAATACGGACAGGTAACCAACTCGACAGACTCATTCTGTTTCGGAGTATAATGAGTACGATAATCCTCTTCTACAGAATAATCTATGGCATCTTTTGACAATTCTGTATGCAGTTCACGAGTATTACCATTCTTATCCTTACGATTGAAATCATAAATTCGGTAAGTCACATTCGAGGTCTGCTGAATCTCAGCAATAAAGCATCCGGCTCCAATACTATGGATACGTCCTGCAGGCAAGAAAAACACATCACCCGATTGTACGGCATAATCAGCCAATGCATCACAAATCGTATTATCAGCAATCATTGCAGCATATTCATCGGGAGTAATCTTTTTACTTAGTCCCGAACGCAGATGTGCTTTCCCCCCGGCATTGTCAATAACATACCACATTTCAGTCTTGCCCATCGAATTATGACGCTTCTTTGCCAGTTCATCATCCGGATGCACTTGTATAGAGAGGTCGTCACAAGCATCAATGAATTTGATCAACAAAGGAAAATTATCTCCAAAACGCTGATAATTACTTTCTCCTACCAGAGATCCTTTATATTCTTTTACCAACTGGCTCAAATTTTTGCCGGCTTCAGTTCCATTAGCAACAACAGACTCATCGCCCGGAACATTAGAGATTTCCCAACTTTCACCAACCTGAGGCTGTTCAATATTCAGATGCTTGAACGGGATAATCTTTTCTCCACCCCAAATGGTGGATTTCAGAATGGGGTTAAATTTAAATGGATACATAGGTGTATTAATTAATAGTTTCTAGGTTTGGATACAAAAATAAGGGAATTCTATGACTTTACCGCATAGAATCCCCTAAAATTAACAGCTATGTGTGTGTATATTCAAAGGTGTATTAGTAGTCTGTATTATTAGGATCGAAGTTAGTCCAGCTATCCAACCAATTATCATCTGTTCCAAACGCTCCGATATATTCTACTTTCTCAAAACCACTGCTCAACAGTGCGTCATTAAATGAAGCGGCTGTCAACACAGGACTACCTGCATCCGGCATATAATTAACACCGATATTACGCCCGTCCTTGAATTTCAACTCATTGACATCAGTCAATACTTTATTTCCTTTCTGAGCCTTAAAAAAAGTAGAAGAGTAAGACTCTTGTCCAGCATCAATGATTTGCTTGTTCACGGCATCATAAAGCACATCATCATATATTTTGTTGGCATCAGAACCGACCGCCGTCATACCTGCAAACCAAATATTCTCCAACTTTATGTTTCCTGCCTTGGTCATCTCAACTGTATTACCTTTCTCACCATCAATAATTAAACCGACAGGATATCCCACAGCTACTGAATTAAAGCAATTCAAACGACTGGAACGTCGGATCTGCATAGCAGACTGGAACTTACCTAAAGCTGAACCGTTATTAGGATTGAAGCTACCACCGGTAATATAGCTCTCATTATTAACAAAGTTGGCATCACGCCCCAACGGTCCGATAAAAGTGACATTACTAAATACGGCTGTCGTATAGGGTTCTATCAATGAGGCGTCTCCACAATTATCCGACTCAAAACCATTAGACTGAGAAGTATCTGCGATTCTCGGGTCACGGATTGAAAGACAATACTGGACTTTACCGGAGAAGCCATTATCTGTATCAAATTCATCGTCCCATCCATTATAAGCCACTAGATATTTACAATTTACATTACCTCCAAACCATTCGTAAGAGTCGTCATTGGAATATGATACCTGTAAATGATCAATGGTAGTCCCACTACCTACAGATCCAAAAGTTATACCATTAATTTCCTTATCTTTTTGAAAAGGATAACCAGCAAATTCCACACGTACATATCTTAATATACCTGAATTGTCAGCATCATCATTTCCTCCATGTTTAGTACGCGGACCTCCTTCAATCTGCTGATTCAACACTCCCTGATTGTTCTTGGCATTACCACAAATAATCAATCCCCCCCAATCTCCCGGTTTACGCTGGCCTTTAGGCTGTTCAGAGGTAAAGACAATCGGAGCATCTTTAGTACCCTCGGCTATTAGTTTGCCACCCGGTTCTACAATCAAGGCAGCCTGTGTATCTTTATCCCCTTTGATAACAGTTCCCGGTTCGATGGTCAATACCGACCCAGTCCCCACATAAATCCATCCTTTCATCAGGTAAGTTCCTTTAGACAAAGTCTGTGTACCTTTAAAAATAAACTCCTGATCTCCATTTCCTATCACGGTACCTTTGGCATTCTCAGTTTTATCATCATTAAATAACAAGTGGTCACATGTTTTAATAGCTCCCTCAGTCCCCCATACATAAGGAGCTTCGGCATTTCCACCGTTGCCATTACCGTTTCCTGTATCAGTTTCCGGATCATCACTGCTACAAGCAACCATTCCCCCCAGCATTATTGCTGAGAATACGTAAATCATAAACTTGTTAGTTCTCATTTCCATTTGTTTATTGGTTAATAATGAAAGATTCATTCTATTTTAAAACGTATAGTTAATGTTCAAATTGAAATTACGCCCTGATTTGTATTGACGGGTAATTTGCTCCACTTTTCCATGTCTAGTTTCTTCAAATTGCTTAAAAGAAACTTTCTCCGCCAACAAATCGCGTACAGCAACCTTTATTTCCAGATTACCGATTTTTTTCGAGACACTTAAATCTACTGCATTACGGGGCATTTCATAAGAATCGGGTACTCTTACTTCATTGCCTGCAGTTCCCAAACTACGGCCTACACCAATAATACGCTTACCGATACGGTTATAAAGCAATGCAGCATTCCATCCGCTATCGGCATGTTGATAGAAAAAACCGGCATTAATCAAATATGGAGATTGACCTTGCATCGGACGGTCCTCCTCTTTGGCTCCCGGCTCAAATTTCACTTTACTTTTAATTAAGGCCCCGTTCAGACTAAGACTAAAATTACGCATACCTATAAAATCCAGATTTTTGCGGATATCCACCTCTACCCCATAATTATCCGCTCCTTTGGCATTGACATACGAATAGATAAGGTCTGTGCCTCCGGATACAGTATAAGTCCATTCAATAGGATTTTTAAACCTTTTATAGAAAAGAGAAACAGAAATCAGCTCTCCACTGCTGGGATAAAGTTCATAACCAAAATCTAAATTATCAATATAAGCAGGCTTTAAATTATAATTACCTTGTACATTACTGGCAAGATCAAAATCATAATATACAGAAGAAGAAACCTCCCGAAATTCCGGACGATTCACAGTACGTCCATAAGATAAACGGAACTGCTGCTTATCATTCAGACGATAAGCCACATTTACAGACGGGAAAAAGTCATTATACGTGTAAAACACGCTAGTGGGGCTTTCCTCGTTTTTCTGTGTATGGCTAACCAGCTCCATTCTATTATGTTCAAAACGAACTCCTGCGTATACATTCAATTTGCCCAATGGAAGATTGGTCCCTACATAACCGGCACTCAAGAGATTATTGCCTTCGTAATTATTGCGCCAATCCACTTGTTCCAATAAATAAAGTCCATTCTCCCCATAATTCTTCTCTTGTAATAATTCATTAGGGACATTCATTACTTTATAAGCACTCGGCAAACCATTTTTCCAACTATAAATAAAAAAACGGGTATTATATTCACGAGCACGATACTCCGTGTAAGCTCCAGCCTTCAGGCTAGGAGTAAAAATCCCGAAAGAAAAATCGTGCTGATAATTGATGTTAGCCGACAAAATATGTTCATCCAATCGGGAAAACTCCCGATTAATCTCATTCAAGTTCTCTACTTCCAACTGATTGGTCTCTTCATTGAGTACGGTAGTATATCGACGGCGGTCTGGCATATTCCGATTGGCATAAGAATATCCAGTACTCCAATCCAACTTATCGGCATCACCCAATGTATGTTTCCCCGTAAATTGACCATTATAAGTGGTACGACTCTGATAATAATATTCCGCGCTCTCTTCATAATCACTTTGTGCATCTGTCCCCTTACGATAAGTATAGCGGTCTTTCCCTACACTTGTTTTATAATTATGTAATATCATGCTCTCATCTCCATTTTCATAATACAATATATAAGTTGTAAAAACAAGTTTTTCTTTATTTTGGAGTTGATTTTAATTATTCAAACTTTGCGTGTCAAAATTGACACGCAAAGTTCTGCTTTTTTCCCCCTTTTCATTTTCAAGGAATTATAATCTCATTTTTTTTACTATCGTATTTATAACAATGTTCAGCTAAAATTTCCCTAGATTCTACAACCGTAGCATTTACTTCTTGAATCATTTGATTCAGTTCTTCTTTTCCGATACTATCAGCCGGAAGAATTAACACTTCGTGCACACTGCTTGGAATAATATAATAATCATTCTGAATTTTTCTCCTTATATTCTCTAACACTTTCGGATAAAAAATACAGGAAGCGCCATAGAAATTCGATGTATTTGACAAATACAACAAACCGTCCTCTTCTTCATCAATCTTTTTACTTCCATAAAGCTTTGTCATCAATACAGATTCAAGCGTTGTAAATTGAGGCGGAAACAACTTCAACATATTCTTCAATGCAATCTTCCACAAATCGCTTTCTTCTATTTTCCACATTTTCGCTAATTGATGTGTGATAACTAAATTCTCAAAATGATTCCCACCATTCTCAATCTGTACAAAATATATAATTGATAAATCTAAAAACTTCCGATGCACTCGTTCTTTTAAAACATCTTCATTCATTTTTGTGTTTACCAGTCGAAAGACTATCTTTTCAGAAATTGCTGAAACATTCTGTATCTCATTTATCATTCTTTTGAACATTTTCTTTTTCCTCTTTTTTCTTGAATTTCTTTTATATTAGTGTTATTATGTTTTTGGATTTAGGAATTATAAGAATTCCGTATGCGAGCTATCGAAGTAAGTTTCGATAGCTCTTTTTAACTACTATTAAAAAACATCTTCTTCGCCTCCTCTCTTATAATATAATTATATCATTATAATGTTGTTACAGCCATAGTCCTTCCTTATAATCCACATTACTTTTTTATTCTTTATAGAAAATAACATCATGTACCGAATTTCGGTACAAATTATTCCTCAATAAAAAATAAAAAGAAGCATATCATTTTTCGTTGCTTTTTTAATATATTTATCTGTTTTACAACACGATAATAAAAAAACATCGCACCTATGAGCTAGTTAATTACCCATAGATGCGATGTTTTCTCGTTTTGTTGCTCTTTACTATTTAATAAACTGATAATCTTCCGATTGTTTTTTCCATGCACCTTCATCCCATACTGGTCTTTTCTGCACATTGCAAAACTCCAAGATCCGCTCTGTTCTCGGATAATAGGATAACGTAATGCTTGCTGCATCTTCTAACTCAACTGCTTCATTTATAGAAATCTTAAAGCGATAATTTTTTGAACCGTCTTTCCCACTCAAATAGTAATAGAATCTAATTCGACCAACTGATTGATGTGTTGTAATCTGTGTTAGGTGAACTGTTCTCGGTCCTGTCATAAGATCCATCACAACATTTTTCGTTATCCATCCGCCAAATGCAGAAATACAAATAAATCCTGCTATTCCCAGAATAAACGCCTTTTTATCTTCCTTCTTCTTTTTGATTCCGCCTAGCAGAAAACAGATGCTCCAACTCAAAATGAGAAATGCTCCCATTGTTTCATTTACCATTCCCCACAGTCCTGTTTCTGGAAGGAATATCCAACAAGCAATCAAGAAAATATCTACTGCAACTATCAGTATCACTTCTATTTTTTCACGCGTTTCTGTCTTCTGATTTTTACCCGCCATATTTCCTCACTTTTCTTTCATAATATCAGTACTTTTTCCATAGTGCCCTAACAACGGAGAACAACTGCTGTTAGGGCGAAAACATACGATGCATACCCGAAAGGATATGCAATCCGCCTTATGCCTTTGCAGCCACAGCGCACAATTTCTGCTTCCTGTAAGGCGATCTCGCATGGAGATGTACCAAAATCCGGCACATCTCCATGCGCCTTTATTTTACCACAAAATTATCGGTTCATAAAATGTTACCATGTCTTTGCTATTAAAAAATTGAAACCATATATCTGTACACTTATTCATAAAATCATTATTTTTATCTTCCGGACAGATTTTCTCTAATGGACAATTCTCACAACCGCCCAGTTGCTTTTTTAAAGCATTTATCATTTTCATTATTTTTTTTGCTTTTTCTGCAAATGCCTTCATTTCTTTTTTCATGTCTAAATCTTCTGATTCCGCATATTCCATATATTCATCCCAATATCCGCGAATCTCCGTTTCCTCCATCGAAATCTCTTCTTCCGCATATCGTATCCATTCCTGTTCAGCGGCAATCCATTCTTCTTTTGTTTCATAAGCTCGTACCATCCCCTCCCCATTTGGATTGGAACGGAAGATATCGTTCCAATCATGATCGATCTGATATCCTCTGTCTAAGCTTTTCCGGGTTTCTTTAATTCCTTTTTTAAGGCTCTTTATCTCGCTGATTTTAAAGAGAAAACTTTCTGTGTACATTTTTCCTGTCATAAATTCCGCAAACGTAATTGGGTCTTTTTCCATTTTGTCCCTCCTTTTTTTCGGAAGACGTACCGGAATTCGGTACGCCTCCTTCCTGATTTATAAATCCTTATTTAAGTTTTTAAGATGCTCTTTAATCTGTGTCATGTTTGCCTCTGCATTCTTAAAATGCTTCATTTTGGGAAACCACAAATACATCTGCTTCCCGATTCGTTCCTTTGTACTATCCCAGTAATCAGAATACGGATATTCTTTTACTATAATAGATGATCCATCAGGCAAGTTATATCTGTAGAACGTTTCTTCTGTAAATTCATTTTTACACCATACACACCACTTCTTATAGCCATTTACAAAAGCTTCCCGTTCCTCCATATTTTTCATTTTAGGAAATGGACTATCAGTAATTCCTATTTCTTCTCCAACCGTAGAAGCAAGCTCTCTTTCTATCTGCCGATGGTCACAAGAAGTTTCTGTTTTCTTCGTGGGTTCTCCCGGATTTCGTATCTGTGCTTTCTGATCCTTATACTCTTTGATTTCTTTATGAGATAATCTTCCTGCAGAAACCAACTCTTTTTGTTCTTCTTTTGGTAATGCTGACATTTGTACTGCCGCACTCTTTTTTAATTCCCCAGTCTCAAATTTTTCCATCGCATCTTTTCCAAGATTTTTGGATATGGTCAGGTACTCTCCGACCGTTGATTTCGGCATCTTCATTTTTTTTGACAGTTTTTCTACCATACGTCCTGTTGCTACATCCGGGAACTGTTCTGGATAAGTCGTAAGTAAATGCCTCATCTGCTCAATTTCACACATAATCTCATAATCATCTTTATTATCGTATCCATTCGATGAATATTTGGAAAAACTTGCCCGTACTTCCGATACATTTCTAATGACACATGGTAAAAATGCAAACTTTTCTTTCCCACGTTCCTCTACTAAAATCTTACACGCTAAATATCGATGATTTCCTGCAATGATCTGATAGGAATCTGTATCTGTTTTCGACACGATTAATTCCTGCAGAACTTCTCCGTCCAATTCAATCAGATCTGCTAACGATTCTGCTCGCTCCCTCGTTCTTTTCTGTTTCTCTTCACTCTCTCCAAAACGGTAGTTGTCCTGATCTAAATGCAGCTTTGAATAATGAATCCACTTTGTAACGCGTTTCGGATGAGGGTCTGCTTTCTTTACTTCTGATTTAAAAATATTTTCGATTTTTGCCATCTCTACTTACACCTCCAACAATTCCTTTGCCAGATCCATGTAATCATTCGTTACATCATTCTTCTTTTTATGTTTTAACAGTGGTTTGTATAAAGCCAGTGCATTTTCGACCGCAGCTCTTTTACTAATGCATGTGTCCAGAAAATCCCAATCATGCTTCTGTACCATATCTGCATAAATATTTCTCTGTGATCGCTTATTTTCCACTTTATTAGCAAAGATTTTCCATTGAAATTCTTGCTCGATCTCTTGAAGTCCATCTTCTAAAAGTAGCAAATTATCTCTGCAGAAATTATCTAAAAGCACCGGAGTCACAACCAGATCTGCCGCATATAACGCGCTTCTCGTAATAGATTCGATTGCAGGACGCGTATCGATAACACATATATCATAACGATCTTCCACATAAGAAAGCGCTTTTTTTAATGCAAGTTCATCGTCGGCATCTGCCTCCTTTAGTTTCACGCTTCCTTTTATAATATCAATATTTTTATACTTGCTTTTTACAATCAAGTGGCTGATCTTTTCAGGCGTTCTCAAAACCTCTCTGATCGTCCTCCCACTCTCTCCATGCGATTTTGTAAAAAACGGCGTCAGATTCGTTTGTGGGTCTGCATCCACTAGCAATACCCTTTTTCCCATTTTTGACATGCTAAACCCAATATTAACAGCGGATGTTGTCTTTCCCACTCCACCTTTTAAATTTGCAATTACATAAGTCTTCATAATGTTCTCCTTTTTCGTACCGAAATTCGGTACATTTATTTTCGTATGTTTTTATCTATTTCAATTCAATCAATTAAACGGTAATTCCTCGTCAATATCTTCCGGTATATTCATAAATCCATCTCCTGCCGCTTTTGTCGATGCCTGCTGATGTACGTCTCTGTTTGCTCCCCCCTCTGTTCTACTCTCTGCAAACTCCTGTTCTTCTACGATCACTTCTGTTGTATATACTTTCACGCCGTCTTTATTCGTGTAGCTTCCTGTCTGAATCCGACCGGAAACAGAAACCCGCATTCCCTGACGGAAATACTTTTCCGCAAACTCTGCCGCACGTCCGAATACAACGCACGGAATAAAATCTGCTGTCGGTTCACCGGCTCTTTTAAATCTACGTTCAACGGCTATGGTATATCTTGCAACTGCCAATGCATTTTCTCCCCCTGAATATCTTATTTCTGGATCTTTTGTTAATCTTCCAACTAAAATTACTTTATTCATTACTTTGTCCTCCAATTTCCAGTGTAACTTTCCATATCTGTTAGTTCCTTTTTTAAAATCCCCATAAAGCCGAGTTCTGCCATTTTCATTTCAACCTTATAAACTCCATAATCTTCTATCAGTTCTTTTAAGCATTCTGTGATAGGCACTTTCATAAGTTTCAGTTCTGCGATAGTTTGAAGTCGATTTTTCAACTCATCCATTCCTGATCTTATCCTCCTTTCCCTTCCGTTCTTTCTAATAATATTATAATATATAAATTCTATTATATGAAGTGAACCACCCCCAAAAGGTACGTTGCTTTTTCTTTTTTATTGAATGGAAAAGGAACTTCTTCTTTGAGTATTTTTCATGTATATTCAATAGAATATCGTTTCCACGAACTTGCTTTTTTAGCGTGTCTGCTTTTGATTGTAACGCATATACATGAATTAAATAAGTATATAAGTTTATTAGTATATTTAAATTTGCTCACCTTACAAAATGCTCTTTTTCCCTTATTTTCCGCGGGTTACCCCTTTTTCCCACCTGTCCAAAATCAGAATGTTTTGTTATCTATTCACCTTAAAAATAGAATAGACTGTATTTCTCGGTTTTTGATTTTTGAATATATACACAAAAAACACCTTAAAAATGGAATGCTTTTTTCTCACATATCCATAAAAAAGAACCGCATACGGAAATTTTCTTATTTCCTTCACGGTTCTTTTGCTTTTTCATATTCTTTCAGATTTTTTTGTACGCCACTTAAGACTGATCTTTTAATCAGCCTACTTTTTATGATACTGCCTCATTAAATTTTTTAATAAATAATGTCGCTTTTAACCTCCTATTCCACTTTCTTGGATCTGGAATTTTCTCGTTGATTGTCTCGATCATAGATCGCACAACATCGCTAATGTTTACAAAACGATTCAGGACTTCCTTTTCTCTATTTTCCAATACTTTTTCTATTTTTTCCTGCTCTCTCACATCCGGATCTTTTATTTTATTTCTTCGACATGCTGATTTTACTAAATGCTGCATCGTGATATGATTTTCTGTTGTGTGTCTCACTTCTGATCTTGCAAATTCGGTTTTAAGCGTAAAAAAATACATGCCGTTTTTTAAGCAAATCGAAAAATAATGTCTTAAAAGTTTAAAGTATTTTTGCAGTGTTCTAACTGTAATGTTTAATAAACCTCTTGTTTCTGTTCCATCATTCTGTTTTATATTCGCATATTTTTTTATAAAATTTTTCCGGTAAATCCGGTATGTATTTACACCGTTCGGTCTACCCGCCATCTGAATATTAAGTAAATCCATGACAAGTAACTTTTGTTTTGGTTTTAAAGTTCTAAAGTATGGATCGCGAAATAAATGGTAAGTCGTACTAAGATATTTTACTTTCCCCTCTTCGTAGTCTTCTTTTCCATAAATTGTAAAATCATTTCCTATTAGTGTAATATCATAGTCATCCTGTCCTTCTATAGAAGATATCACTCCTTTTTCTGTAAGAGATCTTTTACAGTCATAAAACGTCTGTGCAGACATCTTTCCTTCTCGCATCATATCCTTATAATAAACACCTCTGGTTATTCCTCTTTTATCTTGATAAAAAGACAGTACAAGCAGAAAATCAATTTCTTTCCCTGTCAGATTTTTGTCAAACCATGATTTAAAAACATCTAATTTAATTCTCTGCATTTGTACTGCCTCCTTTCGTCCTCAATAAAAAAGAAAAATTTATCCGATCGTAAGTTCCGGTTCAGCATTTAAAATCGGTACTTCCTTTTCTCTTTCCTGCGCCTGCAAAAGATCTAAAAAGTTTTGCTCCTTTTTCTCTGTTTTTAGCTCCATCTCCTGCTTCAGCACAAGAAGTTCCGACTGTTCGTCTAATTCAATATGATTTTCTTCTATAAATTTTTTTAAGTCTTCCTTTTCTTGTTCTGTTAAATCATATTCTGTGTATGATCCGTCAAATTGATATCCTGTGGCTACATATACTCTTCCTTTTTTGTTCCATACCGCTTCTTGCACTTCTTTTTCGTTTATTTTGACTTGTGCATCTATCGTTCCATCACCAATCAAAAACTTTTGAACAATCCCGGCTTGTGTTTCCTCTACTTCTTGCGTTTTTTCTATTTCAGGCTCTCTCTTTCGGTTTGATGTCATGTTCGTTTTCTGGTTCTCTGATCCGATTGCAGTTATTCGCTCTTTTTGCATCTCTAACAATGTTTTGTAGGATACTTCTTCGTACATGTTAGGGATTGCTTCTCTTACTTTTTTAGGATCTGTAACGATCAGATTCTTTGGAATCGACGTTTCAACAGGAACAATATTCCCGTCTTCTGAAAGTCCGACAAGCCGATATCTTACCATTCCTTTTGGCGCAAAGAAACCGTTTTCTCTGTATTGTTCCGTGTTTTGTATTGCACAGGGTTTAATTTCTGGAAGTATTTCTTTCTCAAGAAACGGCAATTTTTTTAATGATTGAAACTTATGCACAATTCCGGTCAGATCTTCATTCCAATCTTTTTTCTCTGCCACATGATATGTGATCTGTTCATCCTGCATCTGATACTTTTCTATTAATGTATCATGAATTTGCTGCATCCGTTTTACTCCGGCATTATCATGATCTAAAGCCAACAAAACTTCTTTTTTTGGTGTTTTATCAAGTAATGTAAGAAGTGACTCATGTTTGTCTGTTCCGCTAAGCGGAAGATAGTCATACTGCTTATAATCTTTTCCTTGTCCTTTTAAAATAGACATAATACTCATTGCATCGATCACGCTTTCTGTTACAATCACTTTATCTGATCCGTTTGAAATGTAAAACCCTTTTTGATAGTCGCTTCCCGGTAGATCTCCTAAGAATCTTTTTTCTGTCAATGTTCCACGGAGATTTGCAAATACAGGATTCCCAGTCTCATCATAAGATACAAATACACAGTTCCCTCGTTGATCCTGATATAACATCTTTTGGTTTACAAAATCTTGAACAACGTCTTGATCGATACAACGTGTCTGCGTCAGATATGCATAAACTCTATGCATATTTTTTGCCCGTTCCGGCAGCTTGTCTTTTAACAGAATCTGCACCTGACTTTTCTCCTGTACTTCTTTCCTTTCTTTGGATACGAACCGCCTTTCTGCTCCAACCATCGCTGATAATTCGCTTAATGCTGCATGTAAATCTTCTCCGTGTACAAATGCAGTCGCAAAATCAATGACTGATCCGGTTGTAGTCACTCCAATTCCGCTGTTTCTCCAAAAACAGTTCCGATCAGGATCGATCCTTACAGAATCATGCTCTTGCAAGGTATAATACCTCCCTACACGCTGCAATTTCATCCCGTGTATTGCTGCATAATCCAAAATTTGAATATCCTGCTTAATCTTTGTATAAATATCCTCACGTTCTGTTTCCATTAAAGTTTTCTTTTCTTGTACTAGTGCAGGCTTTAGAACTAATTTTTCTGAAAGCTGCTGTTCCACAAATTCCGCAATAGTAGGAATTTCTTCCCGGAAGATAGAAAATACGTTTTTTATTACCTGACCGAAAGAGTCTTTATGCTGTACCTCTTCCCACTCTTTTTCATAGGCTCGATAATGTTTTGCCAAATGACGTCTTCTTGAATCTGTAGGTTCGATTCCAAAATAACTTTCTAACATAATGCCAAGTGCATCCGCTTCCAATTCTTTTTGGTGTTCTGATTTCTCATCTCCGATTTGATGTAACAATACTGCATGTCCTAATTCGTGTGCTAATGTGGAAAGTTTTTGTGTATCTTCCAAACGATCATTTAACCGGAGTGCGTTTGCTGTCGGATCATATTGCCCCCGCAAAGATATGGATGCAAAATTTTCTGTGATGACGGAACATCCAAGTTCTTGTTGTGCATATGCTGACAATCCAATTACAATCGCTCCATGATAAATAGATTCGTACCCCATTTTAAATAGTTCAGGATACTTTTCTTTTGGGTATGTTGTCTGGGAAATATCAAATACATTTCCTGTACGGAATCTCATTTCTGTGATACTTTGCAACTCTCCTGCCTGATACTGAATTTTCTGTTCTTTTGTTGCCTGTTCTAACGGAATAAGCTTTCCATTTACTTTTAAGATCGTTGCTTGTACCGGCACATACACCTTATATCCCCGTTCTCCTTTTTTTACAGACACTCCCATATCTTTCCATGCTTTAAAACTCTGTACATAGGTCGCATATGGATTTTGTTTATAAATCAACATAGTATTTCGTACCGAATATCGGTACATTTTGCTTCCAAAAGCGAACATTTCAGCAATCGTTTCCGGTTTTTCCTGCCAAGAAGACGCAAGTTCCTGAATCATTTCCTTCATTTGAGATTCCTGCAAATAGGCTTTTTCTTTCCATTTCTCTTTCTGTTCTTCAGTTAATTTTCTGGGATCTGCCATACTCCACCTCACTAATCTGCGTGATATTCATAGATCTTCTTTATTTCCTGATATTCCGTTTCAGGTAATTTTTCTATCGTTGTTAATAGATCCGCTGTCACAACCGTTCCGATCGGCGCGACCTCTTCTTCGCATTCCATAAAAAACAACTCTCCTAATTCATTTTTTACAATCGCTTTCCCTTTGTGATAACCTATGGAAAGATAATTCCATTTTTCCGTTTCAAAGTTTTTTGGTTCTCTAAATACCTGCATCATTACTCCCTTTCTTGTGCCGAAATTCGGTACATCTAAAACTGAATCATCGTAGTAATCTCTTTCTGTATTGCGAACAGCACTTTCATCAATTCTTCTCTGACACCCGGATAAATCAAAGACATTAATCCCACAGAAGCAAGTAAAAATATTCCGGCTGTTACAAATATTTTTACTATTTTTGTAAAGCAACGGATACAAAATTTAAGTAGATTATTCTTTTCTACAATCAACGTATTATTGTCTTGTATCCCATGTTTTTCCCGAAGCTGTTTCTGCTCTGCTTCCTGCTTTAAGGCTTCTTTTGCTTCTTTTGCAAATCCATTTTTAAACTTTGACATCACACTCCCCCTTGTTTTTGCTTTCTTCGGAAAAATCCCTTTTTCTTAGGCAATTCAGGATTCCTATTTTCGACAGGGATTAAACGATCAAATTCTGGATTATGTATATATTCAAATTGATCTGGCGCATAGACTGTAAAATAGGTAATTTCCGCTTTTTCTTCCATATACTCTAATAATTCCGGTCGTTCTTTTTGTGAAATAAAATTAAACAGATAAAATACATCCATATAATATTCGTTTTGTAATACTTGTTGAGTGTACTTCATTTCTGTCGCTTTGCTCCCCGCTACAAATATCCGAATATCTTTTTCTAAAAATGATGTTTTATTAAATCCTCGCTCGGAATATGCGCCATAATCAAAGACAAAATAATCATAATCCTGATGAAAAATTTCTTGTATCTTTTCCTGTTTATAATACAGATCCACTCCTTCATAAGTGACCCGTCCAAGATACTCATCATGTTCTGACACAAACACCTGTCCATGTTCTTCTACAAATCCGGTGTTATTTACTTCGATGTAGCATGCTTTATACCCTTTTACCTGTAAATATTTCACAAGCTGCACCGCTTCCGTTGTTGTTCCGATGCGTCGGCATACTCCGGTAATCCCGATCCGCTTCCCAGTCATATCTTTTTGAGTCGCTTCCTGATCCGCTTCTTCCAATAAATCATCCATCTGCAGATAGTATCCATTTAGGCAGCGTTCAAATTCTTCTTTCGCATCTGCCTGTCCGACTGCAAAGATATAAAAACGAATTCCTCTAAAATTCAATTCCTGTATGATCCTGCTTTCTCTTACATAACCGGGAGCATAGATAATTACATCACAGTTTTTCGCACGTTTGATACTTTCAATTTTGGTTGCCAGTTCATCTGCTTTATCAATATATTGCTCAATATCAATCACAAGATACTGCATTGTTTTTTCTAAAATCACAGTAAGCTGAGCTTCTATAGACATTGCATTTCCGAGATATTCTACTTTCATTTGTTTCATTTTTGCTGATTCTTCTAAAAAATATCCTCGCTCTTCACTACCCACAAACAAAATCATTTTTTCCCTCTCCCCTTCTTTTGTTCCTCAGTTTTCAACTGATCGATCTGTTTCTGCAATTCCTTTGATCGGTTTTTCAATTCTTCTATCATTTTCGTTTTCTCATTAACAGTATTTTTGTTCGATACAATCTTGCTTTCCGCATTTTCCACTGTTTTCCCCGCTTTTTCTGCCTCTTCTTTCGATGGATAGTTTGCTGTTTCCAATTCTTTGATTCGCTTTTCAAGCTTTATATTTTCTTCTGTCAGATCATCGATCTTTTCTTGATGTTCCGAAATTCGGTACGCATCATATGTAATCTGCGCTTTTAAACGGTCAATATCATAATCCATCTCTTCCTTTTGAGGCAGCTTTGCCACTTTATCTACCTTTTCTATATTTGTATAAAGCCGTAACAGTTTTGCATTTTTTTCTTCTTTTTCCCATAAACGAATTGATATTTCCTTCCATTTTTCCGGCACATTCGTAATTCGCAAAACAAGATAGTCAGTGTGTTCCGTTACCGCTTGAATCGGCAGTTTCCCTGCTGTCCGGTCAACTGCTTCAAACTCGATTCCTTCTGATACAAGATCTTTCGCTTCGATTTCAATTATAACTTCCATTGCCCGATCTTTTACGGAATACGCCCATTGTGACAAATACACTTCATGCCGATTCATGACTTGTCTGGCATATAATGGAGTGGGTTCTATTAAAGTTTCATTATTTGGCATCCATATCTTAGATGTAAAGAAAAGAAAATATCCTCCTGCTAAAATACACAACAATACTTGGATTCCTGCATTCGTTCCTTTTTTTATCTTTTTTGATTTCTTCTCCTTCATTTCTACTCTCCATACTGGACTTCAAAAGAAAATCGGAGATACTCTTTATAAGTATCACATGTTGCCTGAATGACCAAGCGATCCGAACTCTCCGTTTGATAGTCTACGTCAAAATAAAGATACCTCATGTAATCGCTGATCTTTTGTTGAGAATCAGCCTGTACATGTACGGTTGTAACTTCTTTTAGTTCCTTTTTTTCCAAATATACTGCAACCGCTTCTTTAAAACGCGTCCAGTCCTCTCCCTGCAGCCAGTCATATGCCGGATCTGCAGCATCATATCCTGTGAATTGTAAAGCAAGCTCTGAACTTTCCTTTCCATCGATCGGCTGCATATTATCTTCCTTTTTCGGTTTTAGTTTATAGATATCCCTTTTATCTAACCGTTCCTTTTCTTCTTTTGATTCACTTTTTTGGATTGAATATTGTTCTTCTTGTCCTTCAAACGGGATGGGGACTTTCCAAAGCATTGCAAGAACAGCAAATAAAATCAATCCTGCAAATAAAATGACTTTCACCTTTTTTCCCTTTTCCATAATCTGCCCTCTTTATAAATAATAATCTGGGTTTACAGCAATTCCATTTTGTTCCACTTGGAAATGCAGATGTGGTCCAGTAGACTGTCCAGTACTTCCGACTTCTCCGATTTTTTGTCCTTTTCTCACTGATTGCCCTGCCACCACAACAATCCGGGAATGATGCATATATTTTGTCACTAACCCGTTCCCATGATCGATCACCACCCAGTTTCCTGCACTGTCTGACCATCCGGCGATTGTAACTGTTCCTGTATCTGCGGCATAAGTTGGTGTTCCGATTGGCGCGGCATAATCATGCCCTTTGTGTCCGCCCTGCTCATAAGGGCGAATTTCTCCAAAGTAACTAGATTGATAGGTCATATCAGGACAAGGATGGGTAAACCGCCCGCTTCCGTGAACTTGATCTTCTAAATCACCGGAAGTCATGTTATTAAACTGATATAAATTGTAAATTGTCATAATATCAATGACCTTTTGTACATAATTCGGATCTGTCGCATATCCGGCACGCCAAATTGCCTCAATAAATGAATCAGCATCATAATGTCCAGTTGTTGGATCTTTTGGACAAATCGTTACATGGGATACATATGGCGGCATGGTAAATTTATGCGCCCATGCAAGCATACAGTCTTTATAGCTTGCAAATGTAGAAAATACTGCCGTTACTGTTCCCCACGCTTCTTCTGTCTGCATAGTGACTGTTCCGTTTTCTCCATAACTTGGTGATTTTTGACCCAAGCAGTTATAATATGGAGGATTTGACAATTCAGATCCCCCAGCCCCACCTTCTAAAATCATCTGCCCTAAAACCACACTCGCCGGATATCCATTCTCATTCATCATATCGATTGCGCCTTGTACCATTTCGGGGGTAATCCAATCCGGCAGTCCATCTAGCATATCTTCTGTGATGTTCGTTTGTTGATTATTTCCCAAAATAGAACTCATCATTTCGTTTATTGCCGCGCCAAGCATAATGATTCCGCCAATGAAAAGGATACCGCCCCATAAAAGCAGGCGTTTCAGCTTTTCCATCACGCGCCTCCTTTAAATAATGCCTCGTCCTCTTTTGATAGATATACTTTAAAATCAATGGTTCGATCACCGGAAATAAGCAATGTTGTCTGCCCTCGTGAGTAAAGAGGGATTCGTTCTCTCTGCCGGGGTGTCAAAGCATTTCCGAATATCCGGTCAATCAATGGAATCACGTTTCTATCCTGTTTGAAAATAAATTTATATTGTGTCAGTTCAAATAAAAGTTTCAGTTTTTCAATGTTTTCACTGGTCGATCCTTCCGGTACATAATCACGAATTGATTGACTGGCAAGCCATATACTAGAAAAATATTTCGGTCCTTCTCTTAAGTAAATGCTTAATAAATCAAGAGCATATGGTTTCTGCGCGTTCACACTTCGATGGCTCTCATCGATATATAGAATGGTATGTGCAACATCTTCTAACGCAATCTTTTTTTCTTCCCACAGTTTTTTCATAAGCGCTCCGTTTGTCACCGCATCATCCCAGCTCAAAGACAAAATATTAAATAACTCCAGATCAAAGATATTTGCATCCATATCCTTTAGTTTTGATAAATCGTAAGACAGCGCTTTTACATCTTTCATGTTATCGACAGATGTATGCCCGTTAAAAACAGAACCGTATGTATTGGTAACCAACCTTAAATTACTTCGGATACGATCCAAGTTAACCAGTTTCTTTTCTACAAGGATCTTTTCACCTGTCCTCCATTTTTTACTGACGATCGCCTCAATCTCCTGATTTACATACTCTAACAGATTCTCGAATATGGGATACGACTTTGCGGGCAGGCCTGTGATTTGATTTTCCCCGTTTGGTTTTAATCCCCACGATTCATACAAGGATTCCACGATCTCTGTAAAATCGTTGATTTCTTTTCCCTCTGCTTCCGGGCATAAAAACTTATAAGACATTCGCAGCTTTGCAAGGTGTCTGGCATAATTCATTTCTTCATTGTCACCGGATCGGAAGATTTCCAGTAAATTAATGATATAGCGCGACATATCCAGTGTTCGTCCGGCTAACGCATGGATCTCATCTGTAAATTCTCCGACGACATCGATCACACGCACATAATCGCCTCTAAGTACCCTTGATTTAATCCGCAATTTCAACAAAGTTGATTTTCCAAACCGCTGATTTCCTACCACGATCGCAGATGCATTCACTCGGGTTTCTGTCAGCATCCATTCATTGTATAATACATTTCCGCCACATCCAGTTTCACCTAAAAAATCTCCGCCATCGTCTTCCAGACAACTGTAATGATATGCATTTCCCGCCGCAAGTAACGTCGCTTTGATGGGAAATCCTAAAAGGGCATGAGGCTCTAACTGTTGTTCTTCCATACTTTGATAAATACTTTTCCATTCACTTTCCGCTTCGTTTAAGAAAATTGCCGCACGATAGTTATTTCCCTCTAATGTTTTAATTGTTTTTGCAACCCGTTCTTCCAATGTCTGCTTTGTCTTTGCCGACACAAAAATCCGCATGGAAATACTCTTCATCACTTCCCCTAACGAACTGATTTCTCCGTATAACCTCTGCATCTCTTCTTCTCGGGATTTCGCATCATAATAAGCACTGTAGTCTTTCGCAAAACGCATCCTTGATGCCTGTTCTTCGATTGCTTTATTCAGATTCTGTTTTACTTTCACTTCATCCATTGTCCCGATGCTGATTGTTGCAATGGAATTTTGGAAGTTGCAAATATCCGTCAGCCAAAAATCGTCTAGCATCGTTGGCAGTGAAAAAATATGGACACATGATTCATATCCCGTTCCCGTTCGACAATACGAATTATACGGCGTCATATTTCCAATCGGAGCGATATGTTGTAACAATTTTTCGTCATATTCAATCCCAGATTCCTGTTTTTTTCTCCTCATCGTTTCATCCTCATTTTATTTTTTGCGTACCGAAATTCGGTACGTTAAAATATGTGTGAATTTTTATTTGCAATTTTAAATAACACCTGTTCCTTTTTTATCGGGGATATTTCTTCTAAAAGTTCTGTGATTCCGTATTCCCCATGCAATTTCCGCACCCCCATCACACTTTCGATTGCTTTTCTTCCTGATTTTATTTCCGCCTCTGTTTTCCAAAAAAACTGTAAGAAGAACTCTTTTTTTACTGTATACCGTTCCCGATACTCTAATTCCGAGATCTTCTTTCGGATCATCGGTTCAAAATCTGGATTTTGATTCTTTTCCGCAATGTGTTTCCAATATTCTTGTTGCTTTGTTGTATTGCATGGATACATCAAGGAAATAATTTCCACATCCATTCCATATGTTTTATAAAATTTTGCCCATGTAAAACAATCCATCTCAATTTCATCTGGATCTCCGTTTACAAGATCTTTTGATACAATCTGATAAAGATCTGTATATATTCCATTTTTTTGATGAAAGCAATGCAATTTTTCATCGTATCTTGCGGTAGGGATCAGCTTTCCTTTGATATCTTCGATTTTGTTTTTCTTCATCCGTTTTCTTCTCCTTTTTTTTCGGAAGTAAATAATACGTTTTTTTTGTCTGCATTAAATAAAGTGCAATGCTTTGATACTGTCTTCGTTTTGGGTTTTGGCTGCTTGGCAACACCAAAATTACGCCCATTACGATAGAAAATATCAAAAAAGGAATTTGAAGATAGGTATGTACAGTGCTTTCCAAAAAACGGCTTGTTCCAATCCAAAGAATCAAAAAAACAAAATCTCTGAAATATAATTTCCAAAAGACTTGCGTTTCTGATTTGATTTCTTTCGTTACAAGATACCGCATTGGTTTCCCTCCTATTTTTCTTTTTTATCGTTTAAAAATTTTTCTGACGTCTTCTCCGGACTGTTTTTTCTTTCCATATATACCGACTTTTCCCTGATTCCTCTTCTCAATGTCTCATCCCCTTTAGTCTTGGATAAAGGAGGACTGGAAATTTTGTTCTGTCTTGAATCCCCGGACGGGATTGTCTTTGACGAGAATTTTTGCTTTTGCTCTCCTTGCGTCATAGGTTTTTGTTCTTTCTCTTTCTTTTGAGGTGAATATGGTTTCTGTTCTCCTGCTTTTTCCTGCATTCTTTCTAATTTTGATGCCTTCGTTTTATCCGCCCAACGGTCAAACATTCCCTTTTTTTCATTTTCCCCTTGTCCGGTTTCAGGCATTTTTTCCCCTTTGCCGTTCCGCGAATCTATCTTCTGATCTTTTTCGCCGAGTTCTTGATTCATTGCTTCAAACCGACGGTCTGTATCCCCTGCTGACGATTCTTCCATTGTTTCTGTCTGACGTTCATTCTCTGCATCATATTCAGTTACAGTACTTTCATCCATATTCTGACTATATTCTGAATTATGGTCATCCATATTTTGATGAGATTCGGAAGATCGTTCGGCGTCACTTTCACTGTTTTGTTTTGTATTTTCTGCTGTCTGCTGATCCATCTGCGATGTTTTATCACTAGAATGTTGTGTCGATTGATCTTCAAATGCAGATTTTTCCTCGCTATTATTACTGTTTTTCATTTCTTCTAAAGATTTGGTTTGCCGTTTCATCTGTGACATCTGTCTTACATTTCGGATTGATGACATTGCGCCCCTTGCCATATGCATTCCGGCAATCATTTTCCCTGCCATCGAAGACATCCCTGCATCAATCCCTGTAATCTGTTGCATCAAATTTGCTCCGTCAACAACTACAAATGCTAAAATCAGTATCATAATCCCTCGCTCGAGTCCACCAAAATTACGCCCTGTAATATAATCAGAAAATAAAAAGAAAGAGCGCAACGTAATTGCCGTAAAGCATAATGCGTAATAACCGTCTCGAATTGCTTCTAAAATTCTCACCATTTTTCTTTTGCCTGTTAAATCACCTGAAAATAATGTTGCAAGAATACGACCTACAAATAATTCATATATAATTTTTATATTTTTATATGCTAATCCGGCAAATACAAAAATAGATGCGATTGCCAGTAAAAAATAAGTACCGAAATTGAACTGATAACGGTAATAAAATGTGTTTCCGAAACTTGTCCATGCCACGCCATTATACACATCGATCAGTCGGCTTTCATCAGACGCATATTCCAACCGTTTTGATAAAATTTCTTCCGCTTCATTTGTTAATCCATCCCGACTGTAGTCAAGCGTTTCGGTAATATCAATCATTTTCATATCTTTTTTATCTAGTGAATTTTCTGCATACTGCGGCGGCGTATTCCCATTCATTTGAATCAATCCGCCGTTTTCGTCAATGTACAGCAAATCATACAAATTTTGATTGACCAACTCATATCCGTCAGTAACACTTTCACTCCCTGTGACTGCATCTTTAAACATAATTGACATCGTATTAAATGTACCGAACAGATAACTGGATGACGTTATAACTACTGCAAAAATCATTAAACTTGTAAAAACATCATGTTTTTTGTCTTTTCCGAAAAGAAACATATATCCTACAATTACTAAAGACAAGATCATAATTGTTTTAATCAATGGATTGTATTCGGCTAAAAAATTTTTTAATACACCCCAATTTGTAATATCCACTAACCCAAAAGTATGGTCATACAGGTTTTTAAGTACATCAATCACGATGTTAAACCCTTTTACAAGCAGCCATCCCAGTTCTCTTAAAATCCAAGTTACCAGATTATTTGTATCAAAATAATCAATGTTCTTTGCTAAAAACTCAACAATTTCTTCTTCTGTCATATTGTCTCTTCCTATACCAATTGTAAAAGAATCTTCTTCTTCACTTCGCCGATTGCTTGCGTATTAATAAATCCTACATATTCTGCAATCGTTGTTTCTCCCGTGATTCCATATTCATCTTCATAATGTTCTCCAAATACTTCTTTCAGCATTTGACATATCTGCTGATAATTTTTTGTCTGTTCCAATATTTCCTTTCGGGCTGTTTGTTCCGACATTTGTAGACCGTCCTGTATCTTTACCGGAAGTTGTATTCCCATCATCCGAAAACTCTTCCTGATATCCCAAATTCGCTCTTCCAAATTAATTTCTTTCCGACTTTCCTTACAAACCTCTAAAAAATTCACTTCGTTTGGATTCGGAAATTTTTCTTTTGGTGCATATCGATAAAAATACCATAAGTTCCGCCCATTCTCTCTGGAATTATGAATGGGGCGGGGTTTAATACTATTCCCTGCAAGATCCCGGCGTTTTGATCGTCGAAACATCGCAGTTTCTCCTTCTTCAAATTGCATGAGTTCATTCGGTAAAAGTAACTCCCTTTTCTTGACTGATTCGGTATAATATTTATTTAAAGAGAATCTCGCTCCTGCCCTCTGGATATCAATTTCTGATTTATTTCCCAGATTATAAGAAAAATCCGAGGCTGTCTCTTTCGAGGCTGTCTGTAAATAAAAATGATTTCCACAGTTACCCTTTATTGTTTCAGCAACCGATTCGCCGTATAAATCATACATCTGCTCATAATTTTGCAAATAAAGATCAAAAGATATATTCTGTCCTAATCCCATTGTTGTCATCGTAGCCATTAAGTCTACCGGAGGCATATTTCCTGCTTCATCAAATATGATTTTAACTTGTCTGTCACATTTGCCTTTTTGATCGTCACAGATTTTCCCAAGCGCATAATACATCTGCCGGATAAAGATGGAAGGGATCTGATGCAGTGAAGAATCATAGGATGGAGTTGCTATAAATACAGCGATGGGTTTTTCGCCAAATCCGATCTCTTTAAAATCAATCGTACTTTCTGCCATCATCTTCCCAACATTTCGCAGCGTAAATTTACTTAAATGGCGGATCATCTCGGAAAAAATCCCTGATTTCGTTTTTCCGGGAGCAACTTCTGTATTTAAATATTTTAATCTTGCCCTATCCGTTTCCGGTCGATTTTCAAAATATACATCTAATAGTGTTCGGCTTCCACTCCGATTAATCGGTCGTAATACAAGTTGCTGAAAATTGATAATCATGCTATATACATGAATTGTTTTTTCGTTATCATTTCGGTAATGAAATGGATGCTTTTTTCTTTCTTCCTCATCCAAACGCCTCCATTGATTATAACGGATTCGATTCTCTTCTTCATCTGCCGCAAAGGCATCCTGCATACTTGCCAATACCATTGCACAAAACAAATCTGAAGCAGATGATGTAAAAAACATCATATCTCCTTTTGCATCATCGACTTGAAATAAGCTGTGCGCTAAGGCGTTTAGAACCTGCTCTGCCGTATCGTAGTCTTTTTTATGATAATATTGTATTGCCAAATCTACGATGTTAAATCCTGCCGATAACAATGGATTCGACGCATTTAACAGATAAACTTTATATCCCCGCTCTTCTTCTAACAGTCTCCCAAATGATTTATACAATTCTATTTTGGGATCATTGATAATCAACGATGGTTGGTTCTCGGCACGAGAATAAATTTCCAAACTTGTTTTTACCATCGTTTCACCCTTTCCTGATCGTGTAATTCCAAGAATCAGGTTATTTACCACCATCTGATCAATGTAAAATTTGTTTTCAATTCTTGAAACAAGGATTCCCGGATTCCCGCAATAGGGAGTCTCTAATGGCTCAATTTCCGTGTATTGCTCCCGAATCTCTTCTGCTGTTGCAAAACGATCTGTTCCTTCCTGCCCCACGTTAAAGCCTTTATCCGCCCATGATACTCTGATCCGATAGAGCAAATATACATCCGCTATAAAAATGATCAACAGCGCTGCCATCCCTCCCTGTATTGACATTTTTGTAAAATCAGGAAGGAAATTTCGTAAGGCAAACAGTTGAATTTCTCTTCCTACCAAAATTCGCGGAATCATCCCCACCATATGAAATAAAAAACTAAATGCCATGATAAGAAATAGATCTACCGCAATGATGACTCCAATTAAAATATATTTATGAGAAAAAAGATACTCCATTTTCATGACACGCCGTGGATCTTTTATCGGATCAAGCAATTCCTTTTGTATTTTCTTTTTCAGTTCTTCATTCATTCGTCTTTCCCATTTTCGTACCGAAATTCGGTACGTCTGCATTATTTTTCATGTACCAAATTCGGTACGGATATTTTCCCTTATGTACCGAAATCTGGTACGTCTTTTCTTCTTTTTTACACTTAAAATCCGTTGAGATTACTTACTAATGTTGTTATTAATTTCTGGGCAAGATAAACACAAACAAGACCTCCTGCAATATAAAGAATATGAGTCTTACACCAGTCTACAACTCTCTGAAATCCTAGAAGGAATCCCAATCCTATGACAACTAAAGCTCCAATTGCCATTGGGATTGCCAGTTTTACTAACTCATTTGTTGCAAATGTTTCAATTAAATTTGCCAATGAATCCATTTTCGTTTTTCTCCTTTATTTTTCTTGTTCTTCTTTCTTCTTTTTTGACAATATCATCAAAATTGCAATCACTGCGCCTATCAATATGAGAATTCCTGCGCCTGTTAAAATGTAGGGAAGTGCTATTTTCTTTTCTGCATAAACCGCAGTTGCTTTTACTGTATACTCTTTCGATCCATCCACATCATCGGTTTCGTAGACTGCTTTATAAACTGTCTCTTTTGGGATCTGAATCACACCGCTATATTCTGCCCGGTACATTTGTACCGGCTGCTGTACGTTTGCGATCGCATCGCGGCACAAAACACCATTTACAAAATACGAGTCTCCATGCCAGTTATATCCTGTTATGACACTTCCGGCGGCTGCACCTGCATTTTCCAAAAGCTGCGCTTCATATCCGGACAGCGGCGGAATCTCGTCATTTCTTGGAATGTAATTTCCATTCCACTCATAATAAGCCGCGTCATAATTTGTAAATGTGACCGTCATTGTGTTATTTGCCATCACCATTCCCACCGGATGAATTCCGGTAAAATTGCAAATCACTTCTTCCGGCTCTCCCGTAATCCGATTTGTTTCTGTTACCGTTTTTGTTGCCGGAACATTACTTTCCGTGACAGCATAATCATAATCGTCATACGCCGTTACTGTCTGAACATCTCCCTCTGCAATCGATTTCTCGATCTTTTCTGTCTTTTTCAAGGTGTAAACTGCTTTTCCTTCTTTAAAAGTCTGTTCCGGTTCACTTTTCAACTCCATCTCTTTTTCTTTTTTATCGAGATATTTTGTTTCTATGAGCTTATAAGTAATTTCCGCTCGTTCATAGGTTTTGCCGTTTTCTTTCCATCTTTCGGGAAATTCTTTTTCGGCAAGTTCCCGACTGTCGGCTTCATCCTTCACGGTCAAGGTAATCTCTTTCGTAAGATCAGATCCCGCTGCGAAAACTTGCAGCGGAAATGCCATCAGTAAAAAAGAAAAAGCAATCGCTACAATTTTTTTCTTTTTCATCTGTTCCATGTTCTCCTTCCTTTATTTACAATATCTAAAATTCTTTTTATAATTAACATTGATACTTAATTTAGTAGGAGGTTTTTATGATATTTATACTATTTTTTCTTTCAGCAGGTTTCGTTTTTATATCTCATGGACTTGACAAGTTTTCTATGTCCAAACATGTTTCTGAAAAACATTTTCCTACCATACAGTTTATTGCTAAACTATTTTTATCATTTGCTCTCCAACTTACAATTTTGGCACTAGTACAATTTTTAGTTATTGAAACAACACAATTTAATATTTGTGCATATTTGTTTTCGGTTAAATACATCCATTTACTATTATGCGGATACGTTCTCATCTTCATTTACAAAAAATATCGCTTAATGCTCAATGAGAAAAATCTTTACTATATCGGCAATATACGACACAGCCATCCAAATCCGATCCAACACTTGAATATCGTACTTTTTGATGCCACTACACGATTGGAAATATTGGAGAAAAAACTATCTATTCTAAAAAGTTTCTCTCCGATTCCTGTTGCACTACTTATTTTAAATAATCTTCCTCAAGATTTAATATTTTCACCGGATATCAAATCTTTTGTTTTGCAAAATCAACTAAATATCGGATTATTGGTTATACTAGGCATTTATACTTATCATCTTTTTTCAACATTTTCCGCTCAAAAACAAATCATTACCCATATATCCAAGATCAAAAAAGAACTCTACCTTTTGAGTTCACAGGACTCTGAACTTTCTATTTCCAACAGTAGAAATAATCCAGAACCCCCATAATCCACGTTAATTTCCACATTTTTAGTCCTCCACATTGTACTTTTGGGGAAATCACACGATGGATTGCCAGTTGCAGTTCTCTTAGATTGACCATTTCTCCTTCAATTTCAAAGAGGTAATTTCTGATAAATAAAATCCATTTTCTAACGAATAATTTTCGGAATGGACAAAAGAACGGTATCATTATCTCCTGTAATTCCAACATCGTTAAAAATTGTTCAATCTCTCTTTTGGATTTCATACAATTTCCCCCTTTTACACATATATCTACTTTGGCCGCGTACCGAAATTCGGTACGCGCCATAATGCCTCGTGTATTTATTCCTCACGTTTTTTCTTTTTTTTGAAATTGTATACTACTATTGACAGGATAATTGCTCCTGTTCCGATCAGCGCGATCGCAAAAGGCGTGATGTCTGAAAAATCTCCTGTTTTCAGAGCAGACAAAAGTCCTCCCCCTTTATTTGGCGGCAATGTCGGCTTCAGGCTACCTACTTTAAAGGTTATGGTCTGATCCTCATCGGTAATATCTTCATGAGATGCGATCAGTTGTCCCTTATGATACAAGAATTCATAGACCACGATGGATCGGTTATTTAATTCCGAAGCATCTAATGTAAAGTCCACATGTATTGTTCCATCTGCTGTCTCGATCTGCATGCTTTTCTCTGCTGTGATCTGCTTTCCGTTAATTACAAGGGCTTTTCCTGTTGTTCGATCCATCACAATGCCTTTTATGGTATATTCTTGATTTTCGATCAATCCGAAATGATCTGCGTTATCACGGATTGTAACGTCTTTTTTTGCGATCGCCTCATGTGTACCACTGAGCAGATCGATTGCAGTCGTGTTAAGCTTTAATTTATTTTTTATATAGATCTGTTGTTTTTTATCACTGGGATCGTCGTGCTTGTCGATTAATACGCCATCTTGATATAAGTACTCATAAACCGCGATTGTATGTCCTGCAAATGGAGATGCATCAAATTCAATTTGCATTTCCACGTCCATGTCGGATGCCGTTGCCGTAAATTTCTTTTCTACCGTAAGCATATCTGCATTCTGTTCATTTCCTACATTTAGCACTTCTCCTGTTTCCGCATCTGCAAGGATGAGCTGCAGTTTATATTCCCGATTCGGCATTAAATCAACAATCGATACGACGTCTAAAATTTGCAGATCAACGGCAAAAGCCTCCTGCGTGCCTGTGCTGACATTAATTGCATTTGTTTCTGCGATTTTGGTACGATTGTTTCCGACCGGAATCGTGTGGCTGACTTCTCCATCAACTCTTCCGTCTTCTGTGATCGTAAATTCGTAAATCATTTTGTCATCCCATGCATATCCCGGAATGCTCTCCACTTCTGCTACTGCATAATTTCCCGGTTCTAAGTATAAAAGTCTGATCTTTCCATTCTTATCTGTAGTATAGATCTCTTTATGCTGCATTCCCGGATCGATCGGATCTTCTTTGTCTTTGTTCCAAATGACAAATTTGACGCCTTCTAGCGGCTTGTCCGTTCCGGTTTCTTTTTTGTCGATGATAATTTCCGTTGGTTGATTCTTGATTGTAAGGTTCTCTTTTACAAGTTCTGTTTTTTGATCTTCATATTTTAATTCCACATCCCATGTCTGTTTTGGAAGAATAAATCCGATCGGCTGTTTTGTTTCTTTCACCACATATTTTCCAAGATACAGTTCCTTTGATCTGGCAATTCCGGTTGTATCTGTGACGATCGTATCAACCACTGTTCCTTTTTCAGCTCTCAGCGTTCCGTCCGGCGTTGTGATATCTTCCGCTGCTGTCACGGTAAATTCTGCGCCAGATAACAGATTTCCTGTTTCCTCATCTTTTTTCAAAATTTCGATTTGTCCTTTTGCAGGCTGATTCGGTACGGTAACATCTCCATATACAATCTCTGTTGTCTGATCTTTGTAAGCTAAGGTCACTTCAAACTCTTTCGGATTTAACAGATAACCTTCCGGTGCTTTCGTTTCTTTTATTACATATTTTCCGAGATACAGCTTATCTGTTTCCGCTTTTCCTTTGTCATCTGTTGTAAGGGTTGCAACCACTGTTCCTTTTTCAGCTCTCACCGTTCCATCCGGCGTTACAATATCTTCTTTTGCCCTGATTTCAAATTCTGCATTCGATAAACCGTTCCCGGTTTCTGCATCTGTTTTCTTCACCCGAATTTTTCCTTTGGCAAGTTCATCCGGTACAGTAACATCTCCATATACGATCTCCGTTTCTTGATCCTTATACTTTAAAGTCACTTCATATTCTTTTGGATTCACGAGATATCCGTTCGGAGCTTTTGTCTCTTTTATTGTATATTTTCCAAGATACAATGCTTCTGTTTCCGCTTTTCCTTTATCATCTGTCGTAAGTGTTGCGACAACCGTTCCTTTTTCCGTGCGGATCGTTCCATCCGGTGTTGTGATATCCTCCGCTGCTGTTACGGTAAATTCCGCTCCTGAAGGAATCGGTTTGTCTGTTTCTTTATCTGTTTTTGTTACTCGGATTTTTCCTTTTGCCGGAGCATCAGGATAAGTAATTGATAACGGATTTTCCCAGTCAAATTCCTGATCTACGACAAACGGAATATCTTCTATGCCTAACAGATAACCTTCCGGAGCTTTTGTTTCGTGTAAGTAATATGATCCATATTCCAATTTTTCCGGTAAAGTGAAAGATCCATTTGCGTCTGTCTCAAAGGTATCAATCTCCATCGGTGTAGGGTAGGATACTTTCATTGTGATCGGTTTCTTATTTTCATCGAGGATCTGGAACTGTGCGCCTGCAATCGGAATCACCTTTCCGGTTTCTTTGTCTACTTTTTGCACCGAAAGCGGAGCATCAACCGTATCATTTCGCAAGATGTATGTATATGTTTTACCCTCTTCATCCACAGTTACTTCAAATGGTGCAATGATATCATATTCCGGGTACGGACTCTCCTCTGAGACCGTGTAAGTATCAAACGGTAAATTTCCCCGATCGGATGTTCCAAGCCGCTTCGTAGTTGCTACACCCTGTTCATCTGTGATAATCGTGTAAACATCTCCGGTAGTTTTAGATGTCAAATGAAACTTGATATCTTTCAACGGCTTCTTGATGTCTGCGCCGGAGTCTCCCGGTTCATCGTTAGTTTCACCATACTTCACAAGCTGTATATCGCCGCGAATAACTTCTTCTTCGATTGTCGGCATGTTGTAGGTTTCTACTCCTTCTCCCGTTCCTTTGGATGTAATCTGACGAACAAAGATTTCTTCGTTTAATAAATAACCTTCTGGAGCTTTTGTTTCCTGAATTGTAATTGTTCCAAGCGGTAATGTATTGTACCCTTGAGAATTTTTAAAAAACTCATCACCTGATACTTTTAAACTATCTATCATGGCTGTTTTTCCATCTTTATTTGTTTTTAAAACCCATGTACGTATTGCCTTTTTCCCAGATTCCGCCGGATCTTTATCTGACTGTACCGCATAGTACTTAATTGTAAACTCTGCTCCTTCAAGAGACGCACTACCCTGTGGCATGTTTTGTGTCGTATCCTTATCTATTTTCCCAAGTAAAATAGATACCGGATCACTTTGCGGATAATCTTTCACATCCACTCTTGTTGTCTGACTGGAATTAATGGTTACAGGATATATAGTCTTATCGAGCGCATATCCTTTCGGTGGAGTAATCTCTTTTAAGTCATAATTCCCTGCTGTAACATTTTCAAATTTCGCATAACCGTTTACATCTGTCGTTTTTCGCGCGATTTCTATTCCGTTTTGATATAATCCGTAAACTGCTCCTTTTAATGAGTAACAGCTATTCCCATTTGTAATTGTTTGGTTTGCGGAACTTTTTATCAGTTCTAACGATCCTGTAAATGCTCTATAGACTCTGACTTTTCCGCCAACATGCTGATATCCACTTAAATGCTCCCCATCCGGTCTTGTTACACCATCAGTTGCTCCCGGAGGCGTGACACGCACATAGTATTCAATATATCCGCCTACCGCGTTTACTTCTGTAACAGTTGCCTCGTAACTTGCATTTTTGTGCGCTGGTAACGCAGCCGTCGGATCGAGACACTCAAAGTCTTGTACTGTTACAGCTCCAGCTAAATCGCCTGAAAAATTATTTACATGAAAATAATCCTGATAGGGATAATTGACGTTCCAAGTGTCCCCGATATAACATGTTCCGGTAGCTGTTGATCCTACAGTTGGAATTCCAACAGAACGCGTTGTTTGTAAAAAAGTAAAACTGCTCATTTCAATTCCTATCATGTTCTTTGGGGTTTCTAAAATCTCCAAAGGATCTGTTTCATTAATCGGAGCAAGCGTTTCCGTTTCCTCGGTTTCATCAGAAGTATCTTCCGCATTTGGCTCATTTTGAATTACAGCCTCTTCTCCTGCACTTCCATTTGTTGGTTCTTCTGGTAGTGTCACAGCTTCTTCAGATGCGTTGACACTCACTGTGTTTTGCGTGTCTGACTGCGCTTCCGCTTCTGTCGCTGCGTATACTGTTACATTTGATAACAATAATAAACAGGATAGGATAATCGCAATCAGGCGTTTTCCTTTTTCTCTCATTTTTTTACTCCTTTCGTCGTTTGTTTTTGTATGTACCGAATTTCGGCACAATTTTTATCAACAAAAAAACTACCAACCTTTCGATTCGTAGTTTCTTGTTTTCCGTATTTATTTTTCATTTTATTGAACTGCTCCGCAGCTACATTGATATCCGGTTACAATCGATTCGTAATGCCCTTGTTCTGGATGAGGAACTGTATAAGTATTTGTTCCTGTTTGCTTCTCAACCCACTCACTATGCCAACCTGTATCACCATTCGTATTATTCAATAGGTATTCATTTGGATCACCTTTTATTTCTAATCCACTTTGATTGCCAATTGCAACCTCTACCATTTCATACACCGGTTCACTGACCGTTTCTGTCCAAGCTTCCTGATCGACTACCCATTGTTGTGTATAAAGCGGAATATTGTAATTATGGGTATGTATCGGCGCTGTATTTTGAGTTCCGCCGTTTCCTGAGTTCCCTCCATTTGATCCGCCTGTTGTTTGGGGAGCGTCATTTTTCTGTGTAGAAGCAGAAGCATCCGGTTGAGATGCTGTCTGCTTCTCTTCCGTTTTCACCTCTGTTTTTTCCTTTGCGGTTTCTTTTGTCTCCGTCTCTTTTTTCTTAGAGTCATCTTTTGATGTCTTTTCTTCCTTCAGATCTGTTTTCTTCGTCTGCTTCTTATCAATTTTCTTTTTTTGATCCGTTTTTGCAATGACCTCTTTCTGATTCTCCTTTTGCATCCCGGCAAGACCGATCCCTAATGCGCCAAGCGCAAGCAGGATCACCGCCATGCAAGCAGCTACTTTCTTTTTATGGGTCTGTATCCATAACTTTAATTGTTCCATTTTCTTTTTCATCGTTTCTCACCCCATTCTTTCTTGTACCGAATTTCGGTACGCGAACCTGTTCCGAAAAACACCACACATTTATTATACTTGTTCTGCGAGTATTTGCATACCCATCTTGTGGATATAAAATATTAATTCAATCGGAATTTTGCAACCGTACACCGTAGCGCCGCAACAAGTGCCTTAACTACCAATCTACTACAATGTTGATATCGCTGTCTCATTGTATCAGCGGAGCGTTTCCAAGAAACGAATTCTATATTTATTTTTATGTGCCGAAATTCGGTACGTTTTTTACTTTCCTAAAATCTCCTTACGGATTCTATTTGCAGAACCAATCGGATTAAGATAAACTTCCGATCCTCCAAATACATCCTGCTCGTCCACATTGATTCTATTTTTCTTAAGCCATATTGATAGTTCATAATCTATTTTTTCTACCAGTTCTGCATATCTACATCTCTGATTAATCAATTTTTCAATTTTTTTCGGTATGTCCATTGTTTTGCTTACTCCTGCGTACCGAATTTCGGTACGTCCTACCATATAGGTTCTTCTATTTTGTTCGCATACTCTGATAAATTTCCGAGTGGAAGATTTTCACCATCTCTTGTCTCAAGATAAAATCCCACACTTTTCATTATCTGTTCTTCTTCTATACAATATGATTCATATTCTCCAAAACGAATCACCATACATTTCCCGGTTTGCATATCAACAATTTGATCGTCCTCCCATAACATTTTCTTTTCCATGTCCATTTGTTCTGTGTATCGTTTAATACTCCCCTCCTCGATGTGTTCCCAATCATCCACAAGCACAGTGCCATCATCAAGTATCTTCATCTCGATCCATTTCTTTAACATTTGGTTATACCCTTTTAAACAAAACATATCCTATCTCCTCACGTTTCCATTACTTCTTTATATTCTTCTCTTCTACTTTCTTCTCTTTCTTGAAGCTTTTCTTGTGTATAGAAATCATCAATTTTCAATGTCTGTTTATCAATATACACACGAATATCCTCTCCATATTTTGTATCGATATAAACTATCCAATATTTTCCTTCTACTCTGTTTCCAAATAAGTCATATTTCAACTCGTCTCTTAAAATCGTTGTGATGACTCCCAACTTTATTACCCATATATCTTCAATTCCTCTTTGAAATTTCTCCATTCCCTTATCAGTTCCGACAACCTTCTTGAAGATTTCCGATGCAATTTTTTTCGTTATTCTCATTCCTATATTTCTTCCTTCCATGTACCGAAATTCGGCACGCAATTTTTATACTAATTTAGTTGTTTTCTTTTTTTGTGCATGCTATATTGTTCATGAGGCAGGATGTTTCTAGTTATATCTGCATGATATAAGTTTTACATCTTGTGTGGATACCACCCTCGGGTTCCCAAAACTTTTGGAGGGTGGTTGTTTTTATTGGCATTTCTTTTCACCATATGCCTTGCGAATATAAATTCCTTCCTGCATTGGAATAAGTTCTACTCGATCATTTTTCTCTAATCCATTATTATCTCTTAAATCTTTTGGAATACAGATCGTTCCATTAGACATATCCTTAAATATCCCCGTTCTTTTTGATTTTAAAAATGCGTTATCATTCATCCTTTTACACCTCTCTCTTTTTTCTCCATTTGTATAAATTGCACAAAAAAACCAACCTGAACTTTTTATAGTTCAAGTTGGTTTTACAACCCACCAACTATTTTTTCAAACGCTTTTACTCGACAAAATACATAAAAAGTACCCGGAAAGCGCCGCCTGTCGTCTGTCGGCAGCGCCTACCGGGTATCCCTTAATTTTTCACATCAGATTAGATAATACGGATTACATCCATCCTAACCCATCTTCCCTCACATCATTATCTCCATAGTCACCCGACATAGTAACTACTTCTTCTCTGTTGAATTCTATCATCTCCATCATCGGAGCTTCGTATTTCTCTTTCACTTTCATACCTCCTTGTCTTAATTTTCTATATTTCTTTTAATCTTCTTTTAAGTATTCATCCTGATCCGGTAAGTTTGCCTCCGGCACAACAAGATTTTCATCCTGTGAAACTTCCTTCTCCTGATCTTGTACAGTTGACTGCTCTACCATAGTAGCCGCTGCGCCGTCATATGTCAAGAGCCATGTTAACGTCGGATAGCCTTTTTCCGCAACAGAACTGAAATCCCATGCATTCGGATCTGCACCGTCCGCATCATCATTGAAAGAAAGCGTATCGCGATACAATGTAACATCTTTAATATTATCAGTAGCCAGCAAAATGCCTTTTTCAATCGTAGCATCTGTAACATTAGACCTTCCTGTTTTTCCTGTAACTTCATAACATAAATTCAAATTATCTTTTGTAACAGCCTTAAGATCTTTGCCTAAAAACTTATAATTGTTTCCTGCATTTCCTATGGAAATACATCTGTCAAGATACCAATTACTGTCATATTGAAAATTTGTATTAACATTCCCTACAAATCCGCTTTTTTCTGTCCACGAATCCGGTTTATTGGATCTCGCTTCCACATTACTTATCACATTTCTTACATCTGCCGCTTTTACTTGTCCGGCAACTCCGCCCTGCTCATTATTATCCATAATAATCTTACCTTCTACGTAGGAATCTTCAAATTTGGAATTCTCCCCTGATAAACTTCCGACTGCTCCGCCGACAAGATTAAATCTTCCAAGTTCTTCTTCGCTAAGTCCACTGTTGATATCAATTCCTTCCAACCAAACTTTTCCGATATAGGTTTCATTTACCAAACCACCCAAAGCGCCTGTATTTCCTCCGCCGTTTAGCTTCACACAATTCATATAAATTGATCTCAAATCTCCATAGGTAATCGAGCGCGCAAGTCCGTTCGCTTCTGCTAAAACTATAGTTCCCCACTGATCTTTATATCCTGCATTCACAAATACATTCTGCACACGCAGATTTTTCACAACTGCTTTTACACTTGTCGTTCCGCTGATGGAATCGAACAACGATGCTCTCAATCCATGGATCACTTGATTATTACCGTCCAGTTCTCCTGTGAAAGGCTTCATAATATAGGACGTCTGACCTTCTGCGAGTTTTACCTGTTCCAGTGAAATATTATTCATCAAAATGTATTTTCCGCTCGGATTCTCTGCGATCTTCATAAAGTCTGCCGGAGTGCGGATTGCCGTATATCCTTGTGGCGCTTCTGTCAGCAGCTGTTTATGTGTCGTTACTGCCGAACCTTCCGGCAATGGCGGAAGCGGTTCTGCGTCTGCTACCCAGCTTAGTGTCGGATGACCTTTTTTCTCAACAGTTGTAAAGTTCCATTTTGAACTGTCGAATTTCAACGTATCTTGATAGAACGATGTTTCTTTATACCGGCTTGTCTCATCCAAGTGACCTGAAACCACGCTGCTTCTTCCACTGACGTTCGCTTCATAACAGTTCTGAAGCCCAAATCTTATCGTCGAATCTGAACGTCCTTTTGTCGCAAAACGATAAGCTTGACCGGCGCTTCCATAAGCACTGCTTACTCCCGCTTCACCGATTGCAATGCTGTTTTCCATCCACGTTCCCACGTCATTGTAACCGACCATTCCTATAAATCCTGCTCCGTCTGTCTGACCTGAAACTGCTTTTGTCTTCATATTAGAAACGACCTGTTTTACTGTATTATTTATCGCTCCATTGTCATATTCACTGTTATATCCGAAAACTCCGCCCTGTATATTGCCATTTACAGTTATTTCGCCGCCGACATAGCTGTCGCTGATATGACATCCGCCCTTTAAGTCGGCGATCAAACCTCCGACCATCGCCTCATTCTCTCCATGTATCGGTCCATACGGATTGACATTCAGCCCTTCTGCCCAAACTTCGCTTACTCTTGAGTTTTGTGCTGTTCCCGCAAGTACGCCTGTATTATCGCCTCCTGCGACAAGGATGTTTTTAAGCGCTACTTTTGAAACTGTCGCATTATTTAATGCTTTCGCAAATGCATTCGCGCCTTGATTATGTTTCCAAGCTTCTACTTCAACGTCTGTCAGTTTCAGATTTTTCACTGTTCCCGACAATGTATTAAACAACGGCGCTCCGTAAACTTCTCGGATCGTCAGTCCGTTTCCGTCCAGTTCTCCGCTGAAGTTTCCGAGGAATGAACCGTCCTGCGGATCTGCACCATAGAGTGAAATCGAACTCATCAAAATATATTTACCTGAAGTATTTCGGATTGCAAGCAGTTGTTCTGCCGTTCGGATCTCTGTGTATCCTGTCGGCGCTGTTTCCTGCATCGGTATTTCTTCTTCCGGTGTCGGCGCTGTCTCAGGAGCTCTTACATCTTCTTCCGGCATCGTCTTCAAGCTCGGCGCTCCTGTTTTAGCCGTAGTTGACAGATCCCATACATCCTCAGATAATTTCATCTTAGTTGTATAGAACTCTGTACCGCAAAGCGCTTCGTGGGTCACGCCTGTCGGATCGCTTCCTACGCTGTCGTATCCCGGCGTATCAATATTGATAAAGCAGTTTGTAAATGCCTTCAGCTCATTCAGATCGTCATTCTTCATGTGCATCAGCTTATATCTTCTTGACGACGGATCTTCCGGATATACGCCGCCTGACCCCGGACGATATTGAATCTTGCTG
>ENA-OPWK01000001-OPWK01000001.1-human-gut-metagenome-genome-assembly--contig:-NODE-1-length-100231-cov-44.851102_pt1 | contig 100231 bp, 167 predicted proteins | sample MGYA00241509_ERZ502010 | MGnify/ENA primary metagenome ERZ502010 (study PRJEB25962, sample SAMEA2042014) | human gut metagenome | biome: human gut; feature: human-associated habitat; material: faeces... | reverse complement strand
TCTATTCAGCAGATTCAGCTCTATTCTTCTCAGTAGCTATATCATTGCCTAATTTAGTTTCAGCAGCACGAGCAGTAGAAGCTTCTTTATCTATATTACTTTGTAAAGTAGCTAAAGACTATTCTAATGAATCTGAATCAATAGCAATACTAATTACATTATCTTCACTAATACTAACATCTTTACCTGGTTTTAACTTATTAATTAAGTCATTATAATCACCAGATGTAGCTACTGGTTTAAAATCTGGTTTACCAGTAATATTATCCCATTGTACAGCTAGATCACCAGATGCACTAATCACATTAGTTTCTTGATCAATTTCAATGTTTAAACCAGCAATGAGTTTCTTCTAATACTTTGCACGTATATCAGCAAATGTATCAATCATCTCAGTATGAAGTTCCTATAACTGATGCTGCTTAACAAAGTCTAAGAAATCTTTAGATGTAACAATACCAGCTGATCCAGTAGATGCTATAGGTAAAGATATAGAATCATCGCTTCCATCATACTTAAACATTACCATTGTAATATTATTAGGATTAGAAGTATTAAATTGTATATCCTTTATTACATCTTTTACTTCTTCATCATCTACTTTACTATCTACATCTCCAATATCTGCCTTATTATTAAGTAGATCGTTTATCTGTATCTTAGTATAGTAGTTGCTAAGATCAGGTGCACCTCCAGATGCAGCTAATCTTACCCATTTGGTTCCATTGAAATATTTAATGCTACCACCATAAGGATTATCAGATAGGTCAACCCAATAGTCTATTTCTTCTGGATTAGGCTGAACAGATGTTGCAAAAAATATTATTCTATTTTGTACCATATTTAATTAATTAAATGTGTGAAATTTTAAGTGAGAACTTTCAATGTTTCGTTACTAATCCTCATTAAGAATTTATGTTTTTTACCAAGTGGTACGGTCTCTTTCCTAAGGTGGCAAATATATGATATTAGTTGGTAGTGATATTAATTTCTTAGCTAACATTAGGACTGGTATTAGTGATACTATTATCAGACTTCAAATAGAACAAACCTGAATTAGTACTGTCATTCAAATTACTACTGAGTGCGGAAAGACAACCTTATTTTAAAATCATTAGATATATATTAATCTACAGCCAACACGAGGACCGGCATCAGCGATACCATTAACAGACCCCAAACAGAACAAACCCGAACCAGTACCGCCATGCAAACGACCACCGAGGAAAACAGCTCTATCTATTGTGCTATTATTTGAGTATGCAAAGTCTGTGAAGTAACTGCCTGAATTATTATGAGTAGCTGTACCTGGTAGTACAAATAATTCAAATTGTGGAGTATACTATAAGTCCTTATACCAATCACTAGTAATCACTGTACTACATTTATATTCATAATCTTCAAGAGAAGTACTTGAAAATTTAGATTTATCTTCTGTATAATATACATCGTTAACACCTGTTTCAGCATTATAGTGTACTACAACATCTACAGTATTTTTCCATACTTGTCCAAAAGGATTCTCTATGCCTCTGTACCTATTAGCTTTTCTAGTTACTGTACTAGTAACACTTCCATCTGCATCTGTGTTATCAAATTGCTGAGTTATTTGTCCAGATCCATTACCTAAACTATCTGTACATCCACAAGTAAATACAGAATAAGTACTTACATTATTTATTTTTATTACTCCTTCTGTAGCACCATTTCCTAAACCACCTTGTTTATATCCTTCTGCTGTAAGCTAGTCATTAACAGGTAATTGAGAATTCATATTTGCATACTCTACAATGTAAAGTAAAGCAATAGCTTTGTGCATTTTATAAGTATATGCATTCCAATGATCATTACCATTAGCTCTAGCATATGTCTAATAATTAACTCTACTTTGAGATACTGTAGGTTTAGATGTTTTATTATTGATAGACTTTAATACCTTATTATCATTTACAGCTTCATATGCAGATACATATGATTTAGGGAAATGCTCAGCTCCACTTACCTGTCTCATATATAATCTCAATTCTACATTATTGTCTTTTACTATAGTTAAAGCCCAAAACTCTGGTATCTCTACCATTGTATTTAATGTGTAATCTCTTTCACTACCATCTTCGTATTTAGTCCAATCTGTCGGATTTAAATACTTAACCACTCCATCAGAAGTTACAGTACAACCTTTCATCTAAGACTATAACGGTAAAGTTTTATGATAAGATTCTTCACCTATTCTAGTTCTAGTAGAACTAGCCTATTCCATAGTAAAAGATATACCATAGTAACTAGAGTTATCATATACTAACTAGTTACCAACATATGCCTTACTAATTGGTTTAGAACCAACATATAATTCTTTAATATTTATGTCACCTAGATTAATCATTTTTCTTCAGGTATTAAATACAGAGTTGTAGCTTTCGGTTCTAATGCTTCATACTCTTCTTTTGTTTTAACTAGTATTTCATCAACATCTGATGTTAGTTTATTAACTTTAGTAGTAAGCTATTTAGTAGTATTTTGCAATTCCTTAATAGCTTCACTTTGAGCATTATCTGTATCATCGTTCAAAGGTAACCATTTACTACCACCAGCGTAATATTTGATTACATTACCTTTTGGATCTGCTGCTAAGTCAACCCAGTAATCAAACTCTTTAGGATTTGGAGCTATATAGCTTCTTGTTATTCTTGTCATATACGTATATTTTAATTATTAATTCTAATGTAATGCAAATTGCACTAAATTTTTACATCCGTTGGGATCACAATATTGTATTACTGGTCTAGCTACTCTAACTGCACCAGTATTGTTAGTGTCAAATACTACACTAATATTATCTGTATTTACTATAGGATGCATCCAATCTTGACCACCAACAAAAGATAATCTACCTAATGTTCTATTAATAGGTATACTAATTACCTCGCCTTCTTTAGCTATACGATGAGGGGTCATATTATATGCATTGGCTAATTCTGGTATAATATTAATAGCAGAACTATCCTAATACATAATACTGTAAAATATAGTTTCTTTATCCATATTGTTATAACGCATTTTAAGGCGTTTTAAGCCATTTTCTTTATTAAATGAACAACTTATCCATTAAACTCTAAAAGCCTCTTAGAAGAGTCCTTAGGCACGTAACAATCAATGTGGCTCCACCCGTCGGTATTAGCTTCTAATCTAATAGGATATTCAAATAATTCAGCGTTCTATCTTACTATATTATTCACTGTATTACTGTCTAAATCCTTTACATTAAAGTCTATCGCTTTACCAAGTGCGTGAGCCGATAAGTAAATATTATTTTTACTCTTTACTAACTAACACATATTACAACGTAATCCTCTCTATGAGAACTATCCGCCAGATTTCCAAGTATTAATAGTAATAGGTTTATTGAATATCTTAGTACGTAGTATATACAAAGTACTAAGTAATTCAGTACTTATAAACTACCAAGAAGTTTCACCAAATTTAGAATAACAGTGAGGGCACACTAATTCTTGTATTCCGAAGTATTTACTTACTTCTTTTATTAATTCGTTTCTACTCATCATACTACACTAGCATTTATAGTTTTAGCAGATACATCAAATGTTAAAATAGTTTTCTTACCGTCTTTTCTACTATTAATAAAGTATATATTATCTTCAGTAGAATCACTAGCTCTAAAGTGCATAATAGGTCCAGTAGTACCTTCAACGCATAGTTCCCCACACATACTTACTTTATAAGCTGTTACATCATCTAATGCTATGCCTATTTGTTCAGTAGTAAGTTTTACCTGTAATGGTTCATTAGGTTTAACGTATTCATCATTTTTTATAATACTATAATCAGTAGCAATATTATAAAATACATCAATCCCATAAGCTGTAATTACATGAACAAACCCACCAGTACTAGATTGCCAAGTACCTACACCATAGCCAAAATTAATAGAACAAAAGAAATGACCTTGAATATTCTTTAACACTGCTTTATTAGTTTCTTTTATAGCTTCAGAATCACCTACTGATAATTTAACAACATCATTATCATTTCTAAATATAAGTTCAATGTTGCAAACATTATTATTTACAAATGCAGATATCATTGTTCTACTATCTTCTTCTACAAATTCTACTCTATATGCAGCTTGAGTTTTATTATTGTAGATAGCCACTTTGGGTATTAAAATAGTATTACCATCCACATTTACTTTAAGACACATGTAATCAGGAGATAAACCTTCTATAGTTTTAGTTATCTAACCAGAATTATTTAATGTTTGTTTCTCTTGATCAGTTAGAGAAATTTCAAATATACTGTTGTTATTATTTAATTCCTAAAAATTAGAATCTATCTACTATGCAATATCTCCCCATCTAGTAGGAACAGTTTTAGCTATATCTTCAATTAGTATCATAATTAACTATTTTTAAGTTTACTATCATTCTTTAATATAGTATCATTAGTAATCCAGATTATTACATCATCTGAAGGATCTTTTCTATGCTTACTATATTCTCTTTCATCTATAATAATTCCTCTTTCATCTACGTCATATTCTAATATTTTATGACCTAGAATATGTTGCATTGTTATTATTTTCATTTCTTTCTCTGCTTCTAGTCATGTTATCTACTAATAAATCAGCTATAACATTTATACCTAACTATTTGCTATCGCTGATTAATTGTTCCTACATTACTACTAGGAGCATCTAATAGATGCCCTCTAGTAGTTCTCTATCACTTAATTGTTTAATTTGATTGTGTATATTCATAAAATCAAGTTGGATCATTTCCTACATATTGCGCAAAACCACCATAAATATCTACCCAGAAATTTCCGTCATTTAGAGTAGCATCATCTGCTAATTGTACTTGTAAGTTTAAAGTAGTAACAGAAGCGTTATATGATATTAAAGTAGCGTATAAAGGATGAGCACTACTACTATCAGCAGTTTCAGTTCTGTAACTTCCATATACTCGTGCATCACAAGAATTCCAGAAATAACTTGTACCACAAGTAATAGTTACAGTTACAGCTCCATCTCCACTTCTAGTACACCTAATTTTATTAGCGTTGAAATTATAGATACTGTGTATACTAGATGTTACTACAGAATATGAACCGTTAGCGTATGAAACTTTAAACTTCAACATAACTCCAGAATCTGAGCAGCCATCGTGCGAGCAATTTGTAATAAGCCACCCCTATGGAGTGCTAACTACATTTAATATACCACCGTTGCTACCTTTAGCTAAAACCAAAGTTCTTTCATCTACATAGGTGTTTCCTCTATTATCATATGTAACTACATGCAGATTACCTTCGGTTCCAGTAACAGCTCTAATAGATGGATATTGCCTACAAACAATAGTCATTTCAGTACCATAATTATTTTCGTTGACTTTTGGTAATATTAAAGTATTAGTGTAACCACCTTTCGCTCCTGTCATATGTATAATTCTAGAATAAGAAGGGTTAGCGTATACACTTATTGCATTAGTAGAACTAGTATATAATTCTAATGCCTACTCCCAACCGTCTGATTGATAAGAATATAACTTACTATTTGAACAATACGTATCACCATATTTAGGATCAGATATATCAGATGAAGATCTATTTAGATGTGTAATATTTAGAAATCTGTTTTTAGTAAAGCAGTTTTCAAAATATAGATCTTTAAATGTACCAGCTTTAGCGTTCACAGTACCAGTAAATGTACCATTAGATGCTCTAAATTCACCAGTACTACTGTTCATATACAGTTTAGCTGCACTAGATGAAGTACCTCCGTCACCTGACCAAAATATATTATTAGAAAAATGGAACGCACCTAATACAGCATTATCTGCTAGCAATGTATTAATTGCCATAGCGCTTGCACTAGATACTAAATCCCAATAAGATGAATTAGGACCAGGAGCTTGACCGTATACCCCACTAGAATTAACTGTCTTAACTAGATATACAGCTCCTTTATAAATTACCTAATCTCTGACATACGCATTACTAGGATTTTCATAGTTAGTCAAACCTATTGATGATGCTGTAGCGTAGTAATATCTAGTAGATGAATTCCAAACTCCTCTAAATCTAATATCTGTATATTGAGTATTAGCAGCTGAACCATCTTGTCCATTCTAACCATCAACCACAACAGTAACAGTTGCTGATGCTGCTACAGGATTATCATTATAAAGTGGATATTCAGATGGATTAAATGCTACTGTGTAATAGTTATATTTAGCAGAACTAGCAACATTAAATGTAATACTAGATGTATTAGACCACCCATTACCTACTTCTGTACCACTAGATGAGCTAGTTGGTGCACTACTATTACTACCATATATTTCCCAATAACCAGATACAGCTGTTAATTTTCCAGTACCTGTTTTTTTGTATGCTCTAAATGTCATACTACTAGGCTCATAAGACGAAGTTCTAGTTAAACGTATTGTAGCCGCTCCAGGAGATATTACATAAGTAGTCGCATCAGTACCAGGTGAACCAGGTTCCCCTTTATCTCCTTGATCTCCTTTGTCACCATCTTGTCCATCTTGACCATCTTTGCCCCACTTAGTCCAAATGAATCCGTCCTTCCAATCTCCCCATTTACCATTTTCTTTCTTACGTGTCCAACATACTTGATATGGTATACTTTCTGTTACACTTATTCCATTATCTGTGTAAGTAAAAGTAGCACCTTTACAAGTCTTAGTAGGTATATAATCATCTTGCTAATAATCACCATTTAAATATTGTGATCCATAAGTAGGAGAAGCTGGATAATATTGCTCATTTCTACTACATAGAGCTGCTTGATCATAACTAGAGAACCTAGCGAATATGTATTCGTATCCATCCCCATCTTTACCTTTATCTGCAAATACAGACCATAAGCCTGGTTGTGAATAATCTCCCCATTTCTAAGTACTCTTATCTTTATATCTTTGAGTTACATATTCATATCTATGTGAATCGTCTACTCCCTATGGATTATCAAACCACTGTGTACCATCTGGTCCAGTACCTGTCCAGTCTGTAGTTTGATTAGAATTTGGTTTTTGAGGATACTTATCTTTATCGTTATTACGCGCATATAAGAATTCTATACTGTTACCATCTTCACCATCTTTACCATCTGCTCCAGTAAGTCTTATTAATCCAGTCCAAGCTGTTAATGAACCATCTGCATTTTTAAATCTATGAATTTGCCATACGTATTGACCTTCTGGTGGAACCATTTCAGAATCTTCAGTCCAACCAGATGCAGCTTGATCAGTAGGTATACTTGGAGTGGTTGCTGCTATTTTATATCTATACTGATAGTTACCTCCACTTAATCCAGTTTCACCCCATTTAGCCCATACAGCTGGTCTCTAGAACAATGACCATACTCCATCAGTTTTCTTACGAGTACTTACCCATTCAAACATTAAGTTTTCTCTAACTCCTTGTGGATCATCTGACCAATACATACCACCTGGAGAACTTGTAGTTTGTGCCACACCGTTGATAAAAGCTTGTGGATGAGATTCATCATCAGTATTATTTGGTGCTATTGGAGTATCTGGAGCAATATTTTCAGCTTGTGTACGATAGTAAATATATTCGTAGCCATCTCCATCCATACCTTTTTCGCCCCATTTTGACCATAGTGTAGGACCTTGCCATTTATCCCAATTACCAGTACCAGCTTTAGCTGCTGGTTTAACTCTTTGTGTTACCCATTCATATTGCCAATTTTCACTTACTCCTTGTGGATTATCATACCATCCACTACTTGGTTCTTGATAATCGTCTTTATTACTATTTGCGGGTAGATCAGGTTTTTTATTTTCTTGAGTAATCTTATATAAAAATTCTATATCGTTACCGTCATTACCATCTTTACCATCAGCTCCTGTTAAACGGAAAGGCTCTGACCAACCAGAAGTAGATTTATCTGAATATACTGTTTGTATAGACTACCATACCCAAATACCTTTTTCTGGATCTCCTTGTGGTGGGTCCATAGTCCAAGTATATTTATTGTTTGGATCTTTAGGTGGAACAGTATCTCCTATAGGAGTAGGTGGTGGAACACTTGACTCAGTATATGCAAATCTAGTATATTCGCCATCTTTACCAGCTACTGAAGCACCACGGAATCTATTAGGATCTCCCCATTCTACATCTGGATCATCCACTTCAATAGAACTCTTAGTAGACATCCATATTGCAGATGCTGTATAGTTTCTATGCCATCCATTAGTAGTACCATCGCCAGTAGGTCTATCTGGTATAGCGTCATTATCATTATAAGTAGTCCATAGTGAATTAGGTTGCAAATGGAATTGTACTACTACACTCTTTTTAAATGTAGCATTTCCTTCGCAGTTAATTAACAGATCTATGTGTGGTTCATTAGTAGTAGATAATATATCTGTAATAGTAAATATACCATTAGCCATAGTACACTTAATACCTACAGCTTCCCAAGTTAAAAAATAAGCTCCATCTGCATATACATCAGAAAATACTAATTCTTTAGTACCTTTAAACGCCTATACTCCGAAAGTTAGATTGTTCATCTAACTATATTTATCCAATATGTTTAGTTCGTTGTCTACTATTACAGATAAATCTGTTCTAGTAAGATTAACGGAGTAAGCATCTTCACCTTTTAAGCTTTCTTCCTATTCTGGAGTAAATTCAATTATAGCTCCAGTCATATACACATTGGTTAAATATGCTCCATCTCCATGTAATATTCCATCATCTGGGGCTCCTGGGATATTTAATCCTTCTATTTTACCAAACTGTGATGCAATGTTAGTCCAATCAATTGCCCAAGTGCTAACGTCTTTTAAAAATCTTTTATAATCTCTAGTAGAATACGCACTAGATTGTCTTGTTTCATCTAAGAAATTACCATATACTGCAAATTTCATATTAGCAGTAGGATGTTGAGTGGTATTAGGCTTTAATGAATATCTAAATTGTTTACCTCTTTCATCTAGAATCTCAATAGGAGTAAAGTAAGCAGTACTAAATCCCTGCATTTTTTCAAACCCGCATTCATCTGTACCAGGAGTGGTTTCATTCACTCCACTAATGTTATGCCATATACCTCTACATATATCATTAACATGTAGACCACTATATTCTCCTTCTTCTAACTTAAGAGTAGCTATCTGGTTTTTAGTATCTACTGATTCTATAGTACCAAAAGCAATAGAATTCCATAGTTCGCCACTTACTACATCTACTCTATTAAAACGCAATTCTGGTACAGATAAAAACTCTCTAAGAGTCAAACTCCCAGCTTCTATATTACCGTGTTCATCAATTATAGCTCCATCACCAAGTAAACCAGATATATAATTACCAATAGTAATTCCTTTTTTAGCATATATCATACTATCAGCTATTACACTATTTTTAAATGTAATAACACCTAACGCTGTATCGTCGTATAGTTTACTTAAGAATAACTTACCACCTTCTGACGCTATCAATGCTTTAACTACAGCAGTGTCGATAATACCACCTTCACCGCTAATATAATCTGCCAATACAGCTGGAGATACATTATGCCATGTACCATCACTACTATACTATATCAAGTCACCTTCTGTAATATAAGTAATAGTAACATCTTTTAGAGTAGATAGGTGATTAATCCTTTCTACTAAAGTATCAAGTTCTCCAACATTGTTATTCAATGTGGTTACATCTCCCTATAGACTTCGTACTAAACTAGTTAATTCCCTAAGATCATCTGTTGTTGCATACTATGCCATTATTTTAATAGTTTATCTATTAGTACTAATAATTTGTGTTTCTCTTCTTCTGATATACTAAACGCATCTCCTTGTTTTAGTATATCTTCTACGTAATTTGAACACACTAAGTTTAATATCTAAGTACGATCAAATGTTATATTATACTTAGTCATGTTGTTCAAATGCTTACCTATTTTATAATTATTTTCTATCATAGCTAACAATAACCATTATAACAAGTCATACAAGTTTTACACGGTCTGTGGCAATTAAATATTCTATTATACTTACAACATGTATGTTTACTCGGTATATCTAATAAACGACATATATCTATATAATACTATATAGCATCTTCAGTAAGATTATTAGTTTTAGCGTAATCCAATAATTGTGATTTGAATTGCAACATTACTATTTTTTCTTTTTGATGCTTATCTAAACAAGTATAACAAAAATTAACTAACATATTCACTTTTTGGTAGTATAGATTCTTTTCATCATATGCTATAGCGTGAGCTGTTTCGTTTCCTACTACTGTTACTATAAATGAAGTAGCGTCATATTCTTCTATGTTGATATTTATATTATTACTGTCTGTTTGAGGTCTATCAATAACTATTTCATGATCTTCATCACTATCAGAATGATAAGTTTTTGACAGTACACTATCTAAATATACTTTAGTGACTTCAGCTGCTGAATCTAATTCAATTGTTAGAAGATTATTTTCTATCTTTGTATTAATTATTTTCATATCTATAAAATTAAAAAAGGCGAAGCCGAGGATAAACCTCAACCTCGCCTGGTTTTAAATAAAGAAACCGTGTTATGCTTTTTTAACTCCTGTAACGAAAGTTTCGAGAGATTTGGCAAATACCGATTCGTCGTTGCTAGCATTATGCTCAATATAAACTTCAGTAGTCAACGGAGTAGTTTTGATATACTGATTATCAGGACTCAAATACAAATTATCATTTTCAATAGTAAAGTAATCGTAAGTAGCCCCTTCAGTAACAAAACGTTTGGGTTCAATGATAGGATATGCATCTGTGAATACATGACCTTTGTAACCCAACATACGTACTTCCATATCACGTACTTGCTTCCAGAAACCTTTACCAGGTTTACCAGCGATTTTATTAATAGTTGCACCAGGAACAGCTTCAGGGACATTAGACAGTAATGCACCAGGGATAGTAACATACAAAGAAGCTTCCATAGAAACTACAGAGTATTCATTCAGTGAATAAACGCCTTCATTGTCGTCTTTTTCCATAGCTGTCAAAGCTAACTTGTGATTAGAGAATACAGCATTTATTCTACGATTTGCATGTTTGTTAATCTTCTTCAGCAATGCATTACCCAAGTCATCAGCAACTTCAGTTGTAGCAACTGTTTCATAAGTATGAGTAAACTGACCCGGGGCTTCGTACATATCTTTATAAACAATGCGCAAAACGTATCTGTGACCAATTACAGGTTTAGTGTTAGTTAAATCAATTTCAATCTTTTCTGCAACAGGAGCTTCATATTCACCCATCACATAAGAAGGTTTAGATGCTTTCTGAATAGCATTTGAGTATTCTACCACTTTTTTAGTAGAACTAGTACCATTAGGCAATGTGATTGTCATATCGCCAGTACATACACCTACATAAATAGTAGAAGCTTTTAACGCAGCATCTTGGTCTTTAATCAAAACTTTGTTTTCATCAAACAGAGCAACTTCTCCCACATTCAAAGCGTCTACAGTAGTATAAGCAGTAGGAACTTTCTTTCCGATCATTACGGAATCAACTCTTGTAATCATATATAAAAATAATTAATTATTAGACTTAGCGCTAGTCTAGTTTGTCCTTCTACTTTCCTTATTTCAGATTTCCAGGTCAGACAAACGCATTAATTTATTTGTTATTCCATTGAAGCTATTTCGTTGGAATAAGCGTTATAGTGCTACATTGGTTTAGTAGCAAGATAAATCTAGATTGCCATTTTTACTATTTCCATATGAGTGTGTTCTGGCAAATCTGTATATTCTAAATTAGTAATATTACTAGAATCAATCTTAGATGGTTTAGCTAAGTATGTAATCTAGTACTCGCTTATTTTATAATTGCCATCTGTGTATAATATTACATTATTATCTTGAATTAGTTTTAAAGGTCTAGCTTGACAATATTTTAATTTATGCTCAGATAATGAATTATTTAATTGTCTATCTAAGGTTTCTATTGTAGATTCTAAAGTATCAGTATACTTTATTATATATTCTCCTCTTTCATTAGTTTCCCAGCATTCGTTTAAATTACTTGGCTGTATACCAGCTGTATCTCCAAGTAATAATACATAATCTTCTGGTAACTCTACGGAATAAGAATTACGATCACTTTTATTAATTAAACTTTCAGTGTATTTCTTATTTTTAATTAATGTGCGTAAATCATCTATTCTTTTCTAGGTCTATTCAAATCCTTGAGCTTTAAAATTAATACCAGAATACCTAGTTTTATAAAACTTATCAATAGCCTCATTAATGAATGATATGATAGTATCAGATGTTAGTTTTTCTTTAATGACTAAATTAGGATCCATTAACTATAGTCTACGTTCAAATTCAATTTGGAATTCTCGTTGTGTCATAATCATTCATCTATTTGGTTCAACTGTGATTTAGTCTATATTCTCTTAGACTCAATATCTTCTAATGCTAGTTCTACAGCCCTATTAATTACTTCAAACTGCATATACTCTGGTATTTCACTCATACCCTCAGTTGGTAAGTCTTCTATCTTAGTAGGAAACTTAACATAAGTAATGTCTACTGAATACGTATTACTAATCATAGACATCGAATCATAATAAATATGCAAAGCATTATCTTCTATTACAGCTACTGGTTCTTCTATCCAAGGATTATTATTATAAGTCTTTTTGAACTTAGTAGCGTCAGAATGATCTATTAATCTAATAGCAGCTTTCTTATTGTTAAAGTTTAATGTAGCATCTACAAAAAACATTCTATTTCCATTAAATAAATTTGTAATGAAGCATTTATTACTATTTGATTCTACATTAGCTTCTACATTATAATCAGTACGTATTAACTTTTCTAAGTCATGAATACGTTTTACAGATCCTTCAAAACTAGTTTTTAAGTAGTTATTACCAGTAAACTTATTACTGATTTCTTGGTATAAACCTTGATCTAACCAGTAATCTATTTCTTCTGGTAAGAAAGCAGGACAACCCCCAAAGGCTACGCTTTGAGAGTTCTTGTCCATTGCTACTTTAAAATATGAGTGAAATTGTTCTCTAGTCATTATTTAGATTTTATTTCAGACATAATACTTAAGTAAATATCTTGATTCTTTTTGTCTTTCAAATATGCAATTACATCTTCAAGACCGTTACCAATAAGATCAGTACCAAAGTAATATGATGCTCTGTTCTTACGAATAATATTTTTACTTAAAGCTTCTTCAATTACAAAGTTAATTTCTTTGTTAGGATTGTCTACCCAAATCCTAATAAATCTTGCTGGATCAGCTTCTACGTTTTCACCAAGTCTAGCTTCAACTAATTCATTAGACATAGTATCAGCTTTAATTCCAAGAAGTCTAAGACATTTGCGCATATCTTCAAGACTCATCTTATCCAGTGCTCTATAAGCATCACGTTTAACTTTGTTAGCTTTATTAATTTGTTCTGCTTCAGCTTCTTTATTTATAAGTACATAATCAGTAGATGGAGTTATCTTATCAATACCATTAGCTACTCTCTTATGTCCTAATAGGAATAAATATTGCAATTCACCTTCAGGTCTATCAGTATTAATAACTAATTCTTTCTTACCAATCTTAATTGCAAATGTATCCCAAAATGTGCTATCAGGATCTAATTCTCCTTCAGCTTTACCCATTTTCTATTCTAGTTCTCTAGCTTTATCTGCCTTTAAACCAGTATATCTACTACCGGATCTAGTCCAGTAAGAACTAATAAAATCAAAGCAGTTAGACCATTTAATCAACCCTGTCCAAGGATTTACTTTTGTCATTCTAACGATTACTTCCATAATTATAAAATTAGATTATCAAGTTAGTATTATAGGGGCTTGAATAGCAAGCCCCTTATATTTTTAACTGAATTACTCAGCCATCATGATCAGTTCTCCACATGCGCGGGGGTCTTTCAACATAATACCTACTTCACCCAAGAAGTGTACTGAGTAACCATCCTTAGCATTAGAACGAACTTCTGTGTTAGAGTGAGCGTAACCAGCAGGAGTTACAGAACCAGCTGTACACCAGTTAACGAATTCACGATCTTTACGAACTACTTTAACAATGTTGGCTTCACCATCACGACGACCCAAATCCAAGAATGTCATACGGTAAGATTCCAACGGTTTCAAAGTAACAGGATGCAACTGACGATTGTAAGTAGTGTTGTCATACAACGGGAAATACTTCAAAGTCAATTCAATACCGTTAGACATTGCATAAGTTTTAAACTGACCACCGAACTTCAGATTATCACCAGAACCAGTTACGAATACTGTGTCAATCAGGTTCATATTAGCCATCTTTTCTTTAAGTACACGGTCAAATTCACGCATACCCATTTCACCAGTCAAGGCAACAAACTTACGTTCATTAGTACCTAATACATTGTAAGACAGGTCAAACAAGAAGTCTTCCAACAGTTCAGCTGTCAAACGAGTATAATAACGTCTGTTAGACGGAGCAATCTGTTCCAGCAAACCAGCACCAATAAATGCAGGACGACCATTCTTACCTTTCAGGTTACAAGAACCATCTTTGTTTACGTTATTCTGATTGTATACCAAAGCTCTTTCAAGACGTTTGTACCACTCACGCATTGCAACCCATTCCTGGAATGTAGACCACAAATAAGAAGTTTTACCAGTCTTAGGATCTTTCAAAGCTACTGCCATAACTGTAGAGTAAGCAGAACCTGTGATATCATAAGACAGACGTACTGTAGTCAAGTAGTTACGCATCTTGAAGTGAGTATTGTAGTTCAGGATATCAGCCTCTTCACTGTATTCTTCATAAGCAGAAGCCAAACGGTTTACTTGGCAACCAGAAGTTAAAACAGAAGGATCAATATAAGAAGCGGGATTACCGTTAGATACAAATACTGTATAAACATACAGATTGCCATCTTGATACGGAGCATCCATTATACGTGCTTGACTCTTATCATCAAATTCAATAGTAGCACCAGCCCCAAACCACGCATCTTCCAACCACAAAGTAATAGGAGTATTGCCCAAACCAGGAGTAGAATTTCCGTTAATTGCAGCGCCATTCCATTTAGCGTCACGAATTGTAACAGCTCTATCTTGGTCAATCATAACACCCCATTCAAATGAAGGCTGATCAATAGTCATTACATTTCCAAGACCACCTGTCAACATATCAAGAGAAGTACTGTAACCATTATCTTTAGTACCAAATACGTATGACAGGATAGTAGATACCTCATAAGGTCTTTGCTGAGAAGCGAGACTAATCTTATTAGTGTCGATCAAATCAGAAAACCATTTCCCCTTATAGAGTTGGAGGTTATTAAGAATATTATTATTCATAAAATACTAGTAATTTAATTTTTTTATTTATATAATTAATTATTATGATATACGCAGTTGTCGTGCAGCTGAGAACCAAATTGGATCATCATCAGAACCCGTAGCTTGTTTTCTAGATTTAGTAGTAATACTACTAGATTTTAAACTTCGTCTAAACTTATCAATAGCTGAATTATTTCCTTCACGTTTAGCAGCCTCAATAAGCTTATCAGCATTCATTGTAAAATATGCTGATTCTATGAGATTCTTAACACCACCCTTAGCATAGTCCTTTTGGTACTTTGTTTTACCGTCTGTATCTGGCTTAAGTATATAATCCATTAAAACCTTTTTATCTTTTTCAGGGACTGTAATACCACGTATATTTTTTAAGCCTTTTATTTCGCTAACAACGTTATCATAGAATTGCTGTTGTCTTTGTAACTATATCTGATAAGCCTTTTTCTAACCCTCTAATAGCTGTTTCTTTTTTTCTTCTTTAATTTCTTTAAGGTCTTCTAAAGCGTCTTGTGCTTCATCTTCAAGCAATCCAGCTTCTTCGTATCTACTTATTAACTTATCAATCTTATTAGTAGAGAATCCTTTCTCTTTAAGTAATTGTTTTACTACTAATTTCTGATTAGTTTCATCTTCAATGTCAATATCATCTAAATCTAATTCAGCATCAATAGTTAAATACTTCTTTAAATCTCCACCTTGTTTTACGAAATTATCTAGTGCTTCAACTTCTTCACTAGAGTATTCAGGCTTACTATTTTCTTCAATGACATTTTGGAAGTAATTAATTAACTCATCAACACTTTTGGGTTTATCTTCATCTTCTTCAAATTCCCAATTAAGTTTTTCAGCCATAGCATCAAAGAAGTTAGTAACAACATTTTCTTCGTTGTTATCTTCGACACCTTCTTCCTCTTCTGTTTCTTCCTCAATAGTTTCTTCTTTACGAGGTCTACCAGGCTTACGTTTTGGTTTATCTTCAATATCTTCTTCTTCGATTTCTTCTTCCTCAGTATCTTCCTCTACTGGATTTTCTTTATTATTCTTTACTTCGATATTGTTCTTTTTAATATCTTCCAATTCTTCATCGTCTAGTGATTCAAATTCATCAGCATCGACATTAACATTTTCATCAATATTTGAATTTCTAAAACCACCATCTGGATTAGGGATAAAGCTATCTAATACAGCTTCAAATCCACCTAATGTCATTTTTTTATCCATAATTAAAATATTTAATTAGATTTATGTAAAGTTATAATTTTCAATTTCATTAATAGTACCATTATCTGCTAATGGCATAGTGTTTAACCATTTTATATAATCGTCTAGATTTTTAAACTGTAAAGCTGCTTTCTTAATAGAATCTGTATCTGGTAAACTTTTTAAATATTTAAGTATATTTTGTTTAGTAGGTTTTATATTTAATTCTTTTAACCTATCTAACATATTTATACCATAAGCGTTTTGTTCCATCCAATTCATAAAATAACTAGTATTCTAAGGATCTATTGGATTTTTATCTCTAAGTTTCCCCTCAAATTGTTTTGTTATTTTATTTAATTCTGACTTATTCCAAGACGGATTATCTTGATGTATATACTAATTAAAATGATTAATCTCGTGATTGGTTATCTCCTAATTTGGAGTAACAGCATTATCTACTTTTATTCTAAAATCTTTCTATGTTGGTTTTATACCATATTGTTTGTATCTTCTTGCAGCTTCTTCCTATAAATCCAGCATAGCTTTAGCATCCTATAACTAAACTATTTCAGTTTCTGGTAAACTAAAATAATCGTTTTCATACTAATTTATAATCTTATCATATGTACTTTGTAAATCTACATCATAATCAGATTTAATTTTAGCAGCTCTAGCTCTAACCTCTGGATCATACAATCTTTCAATACTTCTATTACGTAAATCGTTCCAGTCAGATTGTTTCTATAACTTACTTACATCTGGTGTAATTCCAGTTATTCTGTTTAATTGCTAATTTAATGATTTTTTATAATTACTAACAGTTGGAATAAACGGAACAACTGTTAATGCTGCCAATCCAGCTCCTAACCAATCTTTATTCTTTAAAGCCTATGTTGCGTCATATATACTTAAAGCATCACCAATAACTGGAGCATCGTATAAATCAAATACGCTTTTTACATAACCAGCACCTGGATTATATCCATATGTAGGATTATATGGATCTCCTTTAGGATCAAAGTTAGTAATAGGTCTTTCACTAGTATTCTGTGGTGGATCTTCATCTATAGTACCACCATCTGCATATACTTTAGGTTTTAAAGCGTTTTCATATTTATATCTAGCATCCTCTAATATTTCTGCTTCTTCACTAGGAAATAAATTTTGAACAATTTCTCCAATTGGTCCTAATACTTTTACAGTTTTACCTAAACTTTTCAATAATTTCAAATTATTAGGACTTGCATAATACTGCTAACCTTTACGTAGTTCAAATCTAGGCTTACTTTGATCTATAAATCTTGCATCTTCATAAACGCCGTCAAAAGGTTCTCTCTAAACAGTACTTTTCCAATCCCAGTACTTCAGCTAGGGGTTATTCTCCCTAGCCTACTTATACTGTTGCATTCTCTATCTAAATGCTTCACGTTCCATAATCATTTACTTTTCTTTCCACTTTTAGGTGACTTTTTGCCACCTTTCTTTCCACCACATGCCATAGTTATAAATTTTTAATATAGTTAAACCAATTTTTCCTATTCTCTTTGTAAGTCTTCTTACGATTTTTTATTTTATACTTATCTGTATTAATTTCGTAATCAGATTTATCTTCATTTGCATATGCTTCCATTTCATAAGGGATTGTATAGTATGCTGATGATGCTGGATAAGTAATAGGATTACCCTTAATCCATTCCCACACATAATTAGTGTAATACTTTAACCAACTACCTTTATTTTTAGCCTACTGTAAATGTATATTTTCGTGATTCCAAGTAGTAGTTTTAATGTCAGATTCTTTCTTTTTAGTCAAAATATATCCACACCAACTCATAGCAGAGTACCCACTAAAAGGATAATGATCCATATGCTTATACTATACTTTGTCTTTATTTTTAGTAGTAGTAAATAGTTGCTTTACTAACCACCATGTTTCTTTAAACCAATTCATACTTACTTAGATTTAGATTCACCCACTACCCTATTCCTTAAAGCTGTCTTTGCCTTTAGCTTCTCTCTATCCATAGCAGCTTTATCAGACATACGTTGCAACTCAGTTTCATGCTTCATTCTATCTTTTTCAAGCTGTATCTTCTTATTTTCAGCTTCTCTCTTCTGCTCTATTTCTCTACGCTTATTGTTGAGTTCTAATTGTTTAGTAGCAATATCAGAATTTATCTTCTATTGTTCTAAAGCCTGTCTTCCTATTTCAATTGGATCAGGAATTCCATTCATATCTTGATCCATATTCTCAGCACCACGATAAGCATTAAGTTGTGCTACAGTAATTTTAGTAGCATTGTCTTGATCTACTTTATATTTTTCAAGATCCATTTCAGCTTCTTTAAGCATAAGCTCTTCTTCTTTAAGCTGATTCTGTTGTTCTGCTATTTGCTGTTGTGCTTGTTGTTCAGCTTGCTGCTGTTGCTGCATCTATTCCATTCTTTTCTGTTCGATCTCTTCAAGTCTATTCTTAATCATACTCATATTATCTAAAGTAATGATTTCAGCAATATCTAATAGACTAGCACCATTCTGCATAGCAGGTTGTAGTAATTGCTTTAACTGGTCTATATACTGTTGATTCTTAGTGCTATCATCTACAAATATATCCATATCTTCATAGAAGAAATTATCAGATAGTTGTACAAATGCTCTAGTAGCATCATCTAATATATAATTCAAGTATCTTTTATTATCTTTCCAAGCTGCTTTAGAAGTATTCAATAGCATTGTTAATACTCTTCTCTTCACCTAATTATGATTCCAAAACCAAGGTTCAGTAATATGATAAGACATACTAACAGCAGTATTAGTATTACCCACTAATTCACTAGCAGCAATCTGCCCTTGTCTCTGTGGAGTAATACCCGTAAGCTTAGCTACCATATCTTCAATCTTCTACATTAATTGAATATACTCAGCTATTACATTACTCATAGTTAAGTCCCAAGAAGATAACTAGTTGAATTGAGATGGTTTACCTCCTTCACGTCCTGGTATATCCCATCCTTCATCATAAGGATTAATAAAAGCTACACCTAATGCACTCAAGTAATGCATCCACTTATTAATATCAATATTCATAGATTTAGGTATCTAAGTAATATCCATTACTGCTACTTTACCTTTATCTCTAGATAATGCTAATTCAAGTCTATACCATACTACAATATACATATACTGTAATGGTTTCATCATACTTACTAATGATCTAGGTTTACTATTAGTATTATTATATACTACACCAGTATAAGGTAATTTCTGTGAATTAGGATTATCAGCAGATATATGTTGATATTCAATAGGTTGAATTCCTATGTACATATCATCACCGATTCTATATCCTTCCCATACTTCAATGATCCAATCCCATTCTACAGACTGCTCTGTGCCTGTTACTTTATAATCTTCATCTACTTGAAATTCTTCAGCTTCTCCAGTTTCTGGGTTTAGTAAAGTAACAAATCCTATCTTTTTGAAAGATTTCCAACAGCAGTGATATACTGTTATATGATCTACATCAAATGGATTATCTGTAAAACTATTAATCTTATGCAGTTTAATAGATTCATAATCCATACTAGTCTTTCTTATTTCTGGATTATTACCAGCTCCTGGTCTTTGATCAATAAGTTCTAGTAGTTCATTCAGTTGTCTTTCAGACATTTTATCATAGAATCTGTCGTATATTTCAGTAGCAGACATAATCATCTTTCTACGACACCATGCAGCATCATCTATAAATTCTAAGTCTAAAGAATGCTCATAATCAAAGTACATAGGGTTTACTCTTTCTACATAAGGATCTCCATTAATTACACCTATATAGTATATTTCTTCTCCACCTATTAAAGCATCTTTCCAACCTTTATAAAACTCATGAGTAAGATTCAATTTTCTCTTTAGGAATTGTAACGCATGATAAGCTTCAGTTTCTGCTATATCTTTATAATCTTTCTATAGATACTTAGCTATAGCTTCTGGAGTCTAGATTTCTCCTGTAGCTAATGCTTGTTCATATCTAGCTGCTTGTTCTGGACTTAACTTACTAGCTATAGTAGCCTGAATATAATCCATTAGCATTTCTTTGGCTTTTTCCTGTAGTTCACTAGCAGCTATATCACTTGTACGTTGTGGATGAAAATTAAAAGGTCTCTTAGTTTCTTCACCAAGTAACTGATCTACATATGGTTTGATGATATTATAATCCTATGCCATAGCAGGAAACCCATCATCTTGTTTAAATGGATTGGTTACATATTTAAGATCCTTTTCATTATATATGCTATTATATAAATCATAGTAAGTCTACATCTCGTCAGATCTAGATCTACCATTACCACCAAATCCTGAATCTCCAGCGCCTACTACATAGTCTACGCAGGCTTCTTTCCAGGCTTGTGTCTTCTTTGACATTGGTAGTTTCTGTGCAGGGAAACTTTTAGTATTCTTCATAGTTAAAATGTATATACATTATCGTCATTAGAAAATACTCTAGGAGTATCGTCATTGAACCAACTCTGCGCAAAAATTGGTCCATCAAAGAGCATCTTCTATTTGTTTTCTTTTTCTTTCTTTTTAACAACTACATTATATAGTTGTTCTCTATATATCATAACCTACATCAACGCCATCACTCGGTCAAAGTTACCTGTATCATTATAGCTTATTAGCTCTTCTAATAGCGGCTCTGATAGTATTCTAGTTAGGTTCTTCTTACCTGGCGCATACTCTTCATTTAACCATTCTTTTATCATACCTTCACCCCATTGCTTTATCTACTTATTCATGTGACAACCTTTTCTTCTTTGTACTTTAGAATTACTAACTATATCATTAATAATATCAGGTTGATCAGCTAATAAGTAATCACAATGCTTAGCAGTAAAGTAAGGGAATAAACCTTTGCGTTCATTTTCATACATTATACGTGCATTATAGTATAATGCTAACTTACGTAGATTCTCATAGTACTCTTCAGCTGTTGCAGGTCTACCAGTATATTCAGCTACTATAATATCATAATACTCTTCAAAGTTCTAAAACCTCTTATATACTATAGATGATCCTAATGAATTAGTACCAGACTAGTCATGATCATAAGGGTCTACACCTATTATATATAATCCAGCTGTTGCATCTTTAGCTGGATGTTCCCATATAACTATTGAACCAGTAGGATCATCATCTTTACCAAGTGGGTACTTGGTAACATCACCATGTTTCTTAGGTATCCATTTGATATTGCCAGACTCATCAAATATTAAATCACCTACTTGTTTATGATTCTATAACTAAGTATTAGTACGAATAAGTCCTAATTGCTCCTGTAATTCTTTCTTAGGAAATATATTACCGTTAAATTCTAGCATTGCTTCTTGTGGAGTAATAGGACGCTCTGCAACGTAACGGTCTATAGCTGTAGTATTAGTAGCTGTACTTATTACCTTTCTACGTTCATCTAATATAAATTCAAGGGAAGGTTTAGTAATAGTATTACCATCATCATCCATGTATATTCTATTACCATCATCATCTCTAGTATCTAGATTAGTATACTATGGAACAAAGAATCCACACAATTTATCTGTAGGTGTACTATCCCATATGTTCTCAAATCCTAAACAATTGTATCCATCTGGATTATAGAACATATCTTTCATAGTTTCAAATGCAGAGCCTTCGTCACCACCAGTTCCCCATACAATCATAGTACCAAACGCTACACCATCTTGTTCTACAGATGGTCTAGCAATTTGCCACGCAGCACCTAATTCTGAGAATGAACCTCCTTCTTCAAATAGAATTAATTTGGCACGTTTACCACGTACTACATCAGGATTATCTTTCAAAGTAACGCCAATAATCTCTGACTTATAACCCATTTCTACTTCATTGCCAAATTCATCTTTAGTCCAGAATCCAGCTCGTTTACGCATAGTACTGTTAACAGATCGTTTCTTACCCCAAGCTGTATTTTTATCTATAAAGTCCATATAGTCCCAAGCTTTAGTAAGAATACCATCTTCAGTAAGATACTGCTTATTAGAAGCATATATGTATGTTTTACTATTAGGTATTAGATAATAATTACGACATGCCATAGCTCCACCTTTGTAACTATATCCTTTACGACGTGATTTAAGTAGACATATATGTTTTCCTTTATCTTCTGCTTCTTGTACTGCCTAGAAGTAGAAATAGTCATAATCATAGAAATCTGGAAATGTTACTACACTATCTCTTTTTATTTTAGTTTCTCCATTAGGTAGTTTAGTAATAGTGTTAACTATACGTTGCATTGGACAAAAGTTAATATAAAAATAGTTATACCCAGTGATGTAATCTCCATCCTCTGCGGTATAACCATTAATGCAACGATCTTTCTATTCGTCCCAATATGTGTAATATTCAGTAGTACCAATTGGATACTAACAATAAGCTCCGGTCTTTAAGAATGTTAAAGCCGGAGTTCTAAACTTATCACTATTTATTATTTTCTTCTAGAAGTCAATCATAGTTTATTCTTTAATTGGTCGCCCTACCACCGAATCGAACCCGGACCTAGAGGGTTAGAGCCTCTCGTGCTACCACTACACCATAGGGCAATATGCCAGGGAATATTTAATGTCTGTCCCTGTCAGACCTCTCTATCAGTTCAACGAGATTATTTCTTAAACAAACTCTTTAGCCAATGAATAGTACGCTTGATAATACCTTTCTTCTTAGGTTCAGCTACTGCTTCTTTCTTATATTCTTCAATCAAAGACTCACTAGCTTCTTTAACTGCTTTATTTGCTTTTTGTTTGTTATCAATTTCTTTCTCAAGCACATCACAAATCTCTTCAGTGCTATTACATTTTGTTAAATCAAGTACTTTCTTCATAGTTTCTTTATTTATATTCATATAACGTACCTATTAATTTATTGTTATAAACTTGTGTATAATTTGCACAAATTAAGCTAATTCATAAGGATTAATCTGAGCATCTCCACGTACTTTAGTAGTACTAACTTCTTCAGCTTTAACTGCCTTTTCGAGAAAATCTAGTGTTTGAAAAGTAGCTTTTACTTTTTCCATACCAGCTAATAGATCTTTAATCTTCTTTTCATCTAACTGCTCTTCTAGAGAATCTTCATAATACTTACTAATAGTATCTACTTTGTTTCTCATACTATCTAACATTCTTAGATTTCTAGTATATATTAGCTTCTTATAATCATCTTCACAAGACTTTTCTTCTACTGTAAGATTATAATTCTCATCACCAAAGTATAACTGCTTAAGCTTCTTTTCTCTGATATCTGGTTCTAACTGAAGTACATATGGAGATTTAAAATACCACATAAGTACTATATAACTTATTACATTTGTAGCTTGTGTCTTATCTGGCTTATCAGCCTCCCATAACTTTTTAAAGAATGGGAGACCTAAAGCATCAGGGTGTATTACTACTTTACCACCATTTATATCAAATAGCTTCATCAGTTACTTCTTCAACACTAGGTTCAAAATTCTCTGGCATAAACTCTTCGGGATGAGCTGCTCTATACTCTTCTTCAGCTTTAGTATTGGCAATAGCATCTAACAGTTGATAGAATTTCAATTCTACTGCTTCTTGTTGTTCAGTAGGAATTTGATTAGCAATTAATTTATCCATTAATTCTTTCATTACATCTTGCGTAAACTCTCCCTGAACAATGTCAGTTTTATATCTATTATCATTAATAACAACTTCAATAAAACTTCCAACTCCTGATGCACTTACTGGAGTAATTGTAATATTTAAATTTTCCATAATTATTCTTTTACTTCTTTAGTTTCATTATTTTGTTCTGCTGTAGCTTCTCCAAATCCTTTTTCTCCTCTTTCAGTTTCACTTAGCTCTTCTACCAAAGTAGGTTCTAATATAGAACAAGGCACAATAACTAATTGAGCAAATGGTTCATCTATAGTATATACTGTAGGAATAGCATCTGTAGTTACTTTGAATTTAGCCATCAATTCACCTCTATAACCCATTAATGAGATGTTGTTAATCTATAAGGCTCTTTATCCTTATATTTCTGTTATTTCTTTTTGTTATTAACAGTTCGGACTATATCTTCACTCATTTGATTGAGGCAGGGCACTCGTGTCAGCATTACTGTCTCGTAAGACTCGGCTGTTAGTCTCTGAACCTTCAAAAGTGTCACCACTTAAGCTTGGCTGCTGATTGACCTCTTCAGGCTTTTCCAGCAATTCACCCTGTTTAACGACTCCAGTTATTTTGCCTGTTTCTTTATCTCTGATTATCATACTAAATAAATTATGTATAATAGTGTGTTCAGATCTAGTTACAGGCATTAAATTTTCTATTCTATTATCATTGTGATCAAAGTTTATATGATGTACTTGTGAACTTTTCTTTAATACTATAATTCCGTTTATTTCTTCAAAATATTTTTGATCAAATAATTTATAATTTTGTTCTACTATTAATCTGTGTTCTGTAACTCTGCCATTACGATCTGCATGTGGATGAGATGGTACATAAACTCTTATATCTACATTGTTATGGTTTCTTTTCCGTATCTTCTCACCTTTAAAAGAAGCATTCAAATTTCCTTTTAAACCGTATTGATGATTACTTTCTCCAGAATAAAGTAGAGATCTCAATTTATAACAACATTTTTTACTGCACGTGATATGTTTTGTTTTGTTTATGTGTGATTGTTTTCTATGAAACTTTTTACCACAAAATTCGCAAGTACAATTCAAACTACCTTCATGTGATTTATCTGCACATTTTTTTGAACAATATTTCGCAGTATTGTTTCTACGGGGTATTACTTGAAATTCTTTTCCGCATATAGTACATATTTTTGTTATCATGTTTATTAATTTTAAAGATTGTATATACTATAAACGTATTGTAATAGAATAGGTTCTATTGATTATATTTAGAAAAGGCTATTATATTTAGAGTCAATTAATCCAACAGCATTACATAAGCTTATAGATCTTTTGCTAATTGAAGACTTCATCATAAGTAAACCACAATATCCTTCAGGAATCTCTACTGCTAAATCAGTATGATATACAAGAACTAACTTGCCGCTATTATCTACTTCTTGAGTAATACGAGTAGCATACAGATCCAATCCAGCATCTCCTGCTGTAGCTCTAGTAGGCAACTTACCTTCAGACTTCTTAATCTCTTCTGTACCGTCTTCTTTCTTTACTGAGTAATCTAACTTTTTAAATTTCAATTGTTCCATAAATCTTTTTCTACTTTTCTATAACCTTCTTCTAAAACTTCTACTATCTCTTTAATTATTTCATTCTTAACTGCATCAATACTAAGATCTTGTGTAACTTCTTTAGAGTGTACAATTCCATGAGTAATACCTTCTTCATTTTTACGTATGAAGTGAACGTGTAAAGTAGGATTACCAATACGGTTTTTATTTACATCTATATCCTATGTTTCCCACCAAATAGCTTCTAAATTATTCATCTTGTTCAATATCTTTTGTATTAATACTAATTGCTTTACCATGATGAAATCCCCAATCTAAGAATACTGTATTACAAAGTACATGATCTATATGAGGTAGTCCACTTTCAGGATCTATTAATTCTCCTTTGTCTATAGCAGTAAGATGCCTTAGTAATGCTGCTTTATATCTTTTCCAAAAATCTGGAAGATTTTGCCAACTATTATCTGAGTATTTCTGAGCTCCATAAGTAAGTACCTTACCAATATTCTCAACTACATCTAATGGAACTAGATCCATTCTTACTTTACTACAATCATATTTCTTACCATCATTCTCCATCTTCAATATACTTATTAGTTAAACAGTTGTACAATCCTTTTATCTGTAACTGCCTAGTTTCAATGCTGTCCGTATCTTTCAACTTAGCTAAACCTTCTAGAATATCATCCATGAATTCATTGTATGTTAAGGAATAGTTATTGATCTTCTTATCTGCAACTTCCATTAACTCTTTTAGCTCTTCACTGATATTAGATCCAAATTGTTTAACGTTGTTTTTCTCAAATTCCCATAGAGCTAATGAATCTTCTTTACTCTGTCTTTCCATATTCTTTCATTACTTTAATAAAACATCCAGCAGCCCAGCCAACTAAATACGCATACCCTTCGTTACCACCACCTGAGAATTCTTCTCCATTCATACCTGTAACTTCAAAGTAATAATCAGTTATGTGAACTGATTCGTGTGCTATATGCGTACCATCTAATTCATCAGGTCTATATATTATGCAAATAATACCCATCTCAGAACTACTGTTTAACATAACCGGTCTACATTCTGCAATAACATCTCCGTCATACGCCTTTAACATTTCTTCTTCAGCTTCTTTTCGTATTTTATCGAAACCTGGTAATAAGTTGTATATAGTGAATTTCTTTAATATTGTGTATATATCTTCTTCCTTTTCTATTACAGCTATCCAAAATGTTCTAGGATATATATTATCAAATCTTCTTAGTATCATATTCTTAATAGTCTACTATCACTAATTGCTATATACATCTGTATATTGTTAAGTAATACAGGATCAAAGTAAATAGAATCTAACCAGTGAATCTTATAATTGGGCGTTAAGCATTCTTCAATAAACTGTCTCATTTTATTTCTTTATATCTCTTTTTTAATTTAAGTTTAAATAAGTAAGCAAACATAATATCTTTAGTATCCTCATCATTTGACATTACTTCTTTAGCAAACTTAAATGGACTATTGCATATTACTTCTATAACAGGATAAGGTAAATTATATTTGTTTGCCAGACTTGAGTAAATTGATATCTTTTTTTGCTGTTGCATTTATATAATATTCACTAGTTTCTAACTCTGTTAAAGATTCTCTGATAGTATTAGGTCTAATAGAATTTATTATTACTACAATATCAGATTCATCTAAATCGCGATTTCTATATAATATATCAGATAACTTTTTAATTTCTTTGTTAGAGTAAGGTTTCTTCGGAACGAAAGAAGTTAATTTTAAATTAGAACGTAAATTAAAAAGATGTCTAAAATATCGTACTAACCTATTACTTCTATTCTCTACATGTACTATATGTCCATTGTCAAAGATCATATAGAAATGTTTATTATTTATTTTATTATTCATTTACTCTTAGTATTAATGTTATTTGTACCCTATCTTTTATTATCTCTGGAATCAGTATCTTATTAACTACTAATTCATCTTCTGCTTTTCCCTGTACTAAAAGACCCTCTTTCTTGAACTTACTTATATATCTACTTAAGTTATCAGGAGTAATACCCATAGTACTTTTAATCATCCTACGATTGTCAGTATTGGCTACATTTTTACTTACGCCAGGTATTGGAGTAAAGTTCACATCTAATTCAACGAACTTAGTAAGTAACTCCAATTCCCTATTTGTAAGTTGTAGTATACCGTTTAAAGCGTTAAGGTATTCATAGTAAAGATTGCCTTTATTAACAGTCTTTACTAATTTATTCATCTAACAAATCTTTAATACTGTTGAGAACTTTATTTAAATTGTGGTATACAGTTTCTGCTTCTACTTTAACGCACTGTTGAACATTACCTTCATTATAATCTTTCATCAGTTCATTATAATCTTTAGTATATGTATCAATCAAAGTGTCAACATATTCTTTCACTTTCTCTAACTTATCGCAACAGCATTCACATTCATCTTCATCTTCTTGTGCTTCTTCACTGTACCAAATTACATAATCTTTATTAGCTAATTCTTCCATAGTAGAAGAATCAAATGCCATTGAAGTATAAGTTTCTGTATCTGATACTACTTCAGATTTCTGAAGTTCCCACAAGTTTAAATCTTCAACTTTAGTAAACACATCACCTTTTTCAGCGAAGCTAAAATCCTTAATTACTTTGTATCCTTCCATATGTCTAACTTTTTATTTAATATCTTTTGTTTAAATTCTTGTATCTTATTAAAGTTTTGTTTACACTCTTCATAACCATCAATTCTACCTTGGTCATAACCTTCTTTCTTTCCTTGACGATAAGTAAGAGCACCAAAACCAATAATACTCACAAGTACTATTATTATTGTTCCCATAATGCCCTTAAAACGTATTAACACAATAAGTGTTTAAAATATTTAACATTTATTAATGTTTAGTAAAGTAATAGCAAAAAGAATGCCCTGCTTTGATGGCAGGGCAGCGATTTAATACTCTAAAAACATTCAATTCGTGAATGATAGCTTATTTAACGACTTTAGCTACAACGTCGTATGGTTTAACTAATTGTGAGTCTTTAAATAGATCAAAGTCTTTAGCAAATTTCTTAGGGTATACTATAGTATCACCAACCTTAATGGTACTATCAGTACCGATTGGAATAGATAGAACAATACCTTTTGCAAAATCTGATTCAACTTCTTTAGTATGAGTTTTTACTTCATACTTATTAAAACCTTCTTCATCCTTTTCCCCAGTAGGGATTTGTTCAGTATACTCTTTAGTAACCATAATAGGAGTTAAAGGTTTTACTAAAATATCTTTTTCAAAACTATATTCCAATCCGTTTACCACTGTTTCTAGTACTTTATCTTCCATAATATTTACTTTATAATATCTATTAACGCAGTAAGCAAAGTAAGGTTACTCATCTATATGATTAAATTTACGCTTAAATATATATCCTTTATGACAGATATCCATTCTATCTTTAAAGTTAGCGCAGTTCATATTATTAACAAACGCACAACCTACACAACAACCTTTACTAAGCTCAGGAGTAGCTATATAAGTTTTATTCCTGAAAACATACTCAATTCTATCTGCTTTTTTTTGTTCGTTCTTTTCCATAGTAATACCGTTTTAGGGGCTACCTTTTTTAACCAAAGACCGTCAGAAAGGTAGCTAAACTGAGCCTACCTACGATTAGGATTCCCTGGTGCGCTTCTACCTTATGGTAACTTCTTTAAGCGTGGAACGTACTACGATCCCGTGTACTTAGGGCACATTATTTTGTTAATTTATTTAGTATGATATAAGCTAGACATCCTAACATACCTACTAAACATAGTGCAGTAAATTCTGTCATTTAACTGTATTTATTTCTTTCTTAAACTGTTTATATAAATCTTCAGAGAAAGTATATTCTATTTGTCCTGGTAAAGTAAAGGATCTATAATTATCATTCAATTTATAGTTCTTACTTATCTTACTTAAGTAAAGACAATTAGAATACTGTTGATCTCTTTGTCTTATAAAGTAGTAATTCATATTCATACTGTATTTAACTGTATCTACTGTATACAGTAACGTATATATAACTATATTGGTTATTATTGTTAACATTTATTATGAATATTTATTTAAGTTTAATAGCTATTTTTTAACATTATTTAAAATAAAAAATATATAAAAATTTTTTTTGGTGAAGAAATCTGTGTGCGTGTGAAGCTATCCCTAAACAAGACCCCTATAACCTCGTTGCGCGGGAAGACCCCGTGCACTTTGGTTAAACGTTCGATAAATCTCACTAAAACAATATTAGCATATGAAATTCAAAGTTGAACATGAAGGTGATGTTTACGCAGTTGCTATCGCAACTGGTACATCTACAGATGGACGTAAGTACGCAAACGTACTTTTGAAAAAAGAAGCAGTTCTCGCTATTCGCTCTAACTACTCTTTATTCCTCGATCCTAATGACGAAACACTTATGAATCAGTTAAATCTTACAGATTTAACCTATTCTGAAGATGGGACACGTAAAGTGACTTTACTTAAAGAACCAATTAAACTTCAAGAGAAGTATAAATTGATAAGTGTAAGTCATGCGCCTTACAAGGTTAATGACAGAGTCATTAGAAGTACATACTGCGTATGTGAAGAATCTGACAGCACGCAAGCTACTGTCGATAGAGCTGTACAGAGAGGTTTTGACAGAGCTGAAAGCTTCTTCAAAAACCCAGAATTTTACGATGATTATCGTAAATTCGTACTCTTCGATGTATCGAAGGAAGAGCTTGAGAGTCTGTTACAACAGACTGAAGAACTGGAGGATTAATTCCTCCAGCATCTTCCTTGTTATATTAATATATAGCCTAACCTAATATCGTTCCTATGTTATGCCATATATACTACTCAGACTCTAACATGACTTTAGAAGATTATGGAAGAGTAATATTTGCTATAATAACAGTAATAGTAATATACAAAATAATATTACATATTAGTAACCATAATAACAAACATAATGAACCATCAGATTAACATTGATGAAGCTATTGCTATTGCAAAAGAATATCATCTTGAAACAGAAGTAACCGAATGTATCAAACAAGGTATGTCACCAATCGAAGCATTAATCGAATGGGACTTAATATAAACAAAAAATATGATAAAGCTTATAAATAATATAACACAAATTATAATAATACTAGGATGTTGTGCTATATCAATATTTATATTATTTGTATTAATCACATTTATTAAAAATGTAGACGATTTTGCAGCAATAACAAATATGTATGACTATATACGTATGCAAAATATAACGATAAAGATTGATACAATAATATTTAAAACAATAGTAATATTATCTCTTAGTAGAATCAACAATGCTATTTAGATTTGATTATCTTTATAGTAACTAAACAAATAAACAATCATATAAATAAAAATGGAAATAATAAGTAATTTATCTGAAATTTGTAGTGGTACAGTAATATTATGTAAAGCCAACGAAGTTATTATGCCAGCTTATGTATTAAATAACTTTAATGATATTTACTACCTTTACGTACAGAACCGTATTATGGCTATTGAAATACAACATACTGTTGAAAATGATCCTATAACTGGAGATTTATATGATGAATGGTATCAAATTGATAGTACACTTATTTGCGATTATTGTATCATACCTGAAGCAGATTATATACTAAAAGAGGATACCAGTTTCTTAACTAAAGTATTAGCGCAGGTATAAAAATGCTAATCATTTATTTCTATATTGTAAGGATACAGCCATACTATCCTTTACTTTATTATTACTTAACCACACACTACAGTCTGTGAAGATAGTAGTGTTTTAAACTGATCATTAACTTAAAATTAAGATAAAATGCTAAGGTACACAATTTTAGATATTATTATCAACAATAATGATAATATATCACAACAAACACTTGAATGTTTTATAGAAGCTATTGTAGAAGATCCAAAAATTGATATTATAAAAGAAATAATTCAAGAAATAGGAGAAGTGGGAGATATTCAACATCGTATAATTTTACGATACGAGAATGAATTCATACCTGCAATAAAAAATATTATTGCAGACTTTAATCTAACAAATAATATTAAAAGTTAAAATTATGAAAACCAGAAAACACTTTATCAGAAAGTATGAACTCTTAGCAAGATGTATTCAAACTAACTTAGAGTTATTTATACTACAATAGTAATGCAGCCATAGACAGTGGCAAGCCTGTAAATGCAGAGCCAACTACATGTAGTATTAGTATCATTGTAGTGTGTGGTACAAACGTGTAAGCACTATCTAAACTCAGTATAAAGGAGTTTTCACTATTTTAGATTTGAAAAATAGTTCTGAGCATCTGTCACTAGATGAACAAAGAGTGGCAACGTAACTATGCGTAAATAGTAGGGGACAGCGTTAGCTGTCCTCTTTATATGTTTAATCAATAAACTAAAAGATATGACATTAGAACAATTTCAAAATCTTAAAATCGGCGACATAGTAGTAGCTAAATTAGTTAACTCAAAACAAAGTCGCGTTAACCCTGTTACTAATATTGACAGAGGAAATCTAAAACTACACATCGGTAAGAGTGGAAAATGGCGTAGCTATTTGCAATTTGAAGTATTAACTGCGGATTATATAGTTAAATGGATCAAACGGAGAATAGACAGTAAATCATCTCCTCATTTTACTATTGAAATTAAGAGTAATACTGAAGTAACATTTAAAGTTCATAAAAAAGTACAATTCAATCAATGAAAAAACTAACAAAGAAACAAAAAGCTAGAAGGCAAATATTATTTAATATGCCTTATTCATTACTTACTTTTCTTATTAAAGAAAAAGTATTAGATAGATTTCTAGATAATACTAGTAAATATATAATTATTCATAGTATAAACCTATCACGTTTTTATACAAAATTAAGAAATCCTTGTACAGCAATTGAATGCACATTCGCATGGCATTGCACAGAAGAAGGATACGATTTTTGGAAAAGACTTAATAATAAGTATAAAAGTATATGGGAGATGAAAGATTCTTGCGCATTATTATTACTATCACATTATTAGTATACTTACTAATATTATTAGCAGTAGTAATAGCAATAGTATTTGTAGCAAATAGTATTTAATCAATAAATAGTTATTATGCAAAAATTAATGTATTTTTTATTTGGACTCATAACTGCATTATTTGCAGCTGTGATGATTATTGAACATCAAGGAATATATTTCTTTGATGAAGAAGTGTACGGACTGTTATATACCGATTATTGGAATTATTGGTATTACTCTAAAGTAGTGATAATCGCACTATTTATATTCTGCGTATTATCTTTTGTATATACACTTGGTAGTGGATATAAAGATAAAGACGATGGATACAAAGAAATCAAACCAAGCTGATTTAGCAGATATATGGTGGGATAAATTTGAAAACTGGTATGAAACACATCCAGTTACAAGAGTATTAATTGTAATAGATGCAATATTGATAGCATTTATATACTTAGTGTTAACTTAAAAACATTTATCAAAAATGAAAAGTAAATACGTATTTTGGCTAATTGCAGTAATAGCAGCATTAGCAATTTTTATCAGTTGTGCAAGACCTCGTAGTCCTAAAGAAAAACAAATCCCTGAAACGGATACAATTGAACAAGTAGTAGCACCAACAGTACAAGAAGTGCTACAATGGCGTGAAAGTATAAGATTAGACAAGTATGTAGATAGTGTGTTCTTAGTTATGCCAGAACAAGTACTAACTCAAATACTTGTAACTAAAGGTACAGATTTATCAAATCACGAAATTGTTTCTATTTATATTAGTAATAAAGACTTTTATGATAAATTAATAAAGAGGAGTATGGATATACAAAAAGAATATATACCAGATAGTATGCCAAGGTCCTCATTACCACAACTTAATAGTGACTCAATTCATGAAGCCGTTAACTATTAAATTAAACAAGGTTACTTCAGTCTGTGAAGATAGAAGTAATCGTTTTTACTGTGAGAATCAGTGACAAACATGTGGGGCTTATATCTTAGATGTCCATCTAACTCGTGCTGTAGTTAGACAAGGCAACCATCGAGTATTAGTGCAGACGTTAAAACCATGTACTCCAATAAGATTAGTTTGACAGCTATATCTGCTTATGAGTTAAAACTAAGTGAGAGTCATTTTAATTAGTATTTCAATTAAGCTGTATTAGTGTAGAAGTTACACAACGATGTGAATCGTCAAGCCTGCAATATACTGCAATATATTGTATAAACTGTTACATGCCTTCTTTATTTACTGTAAGCGTACAGTAGAAAATGTGTGTTAATATATAATTAAGATTGATAAAACCATCTAGTTGCAGCTAGACGTCCTCAAAATATTGTATAATTAAAACTATTAAATATGAAAGAATGAATATTTTTAAGAAAATCAAACTGAAAATCAGTAGTTACAGAAGGCTAAAAGCCTATCATAGTAACATCAAGCGACTTGCTGAATTAGAATTATTAGATAATCCTAAACGGCAGAAAGAAGTTGCATTACGTTCACAATGTTTAATTCATGGGCACAAATGGAAAAATGAGCCTAATAACAATGAATTAAATATTCCTATTACTAAAAGAACTTACTGTGAAAGATGCGGTAAGTACTATAGTCAAGAAATTTATAAACAACTTTAAATTCATATCAAATGAAATCTTTAAACTTTGTAATTATTGGAATCCCTGCATCAATCAATCAGGAAAGTATTGTAACAGCAGTAGCTCTTATGGCTAAAAAACTTGGTTTATCAGAAGTACATACAGAAATACTTGAAACAAGTAAATTTGTAACTAGTTCTTCAAATAAACAAATGATTGAAAACATCTTGAAAGATGTTATTACTGTGTGTACAGCAGCTGGTCTAATGAATATCGCTGCAATTAATGCCAATTTTTGGAAATTAATTGAAGATGGTAAGTTAACTAGACCACAAATTGAGATGATGCTGGATGAAAAAGAAGTTACAATCGAGTATCTCAACAAAAAGGGATGCGCTTATATCTTTGACCTTTTAGTACAAGCAATTAGAGTGTTATAATCATGGGAAAGACCTATAAAGAATCTCATTTTCCAGGTTCTAAGCAATCAGGAAAAGCAGCTGAATATCAGTCTAAAAAGAGAGTTAGACATTCTAAAATGCAACCGTATAAAAGGGAAAGAGCTATTGTTTAACTAAGAATTACTAATTAAGTAGTTATGATAGAATCCAATCAACACAGAAGGTTATAACGCCAGACCCCTAAAGGTGATTAATACCTACGGACTATACAACGGTCAACCTTATTTAAGGTCAGGAGAAGGAAAAGGGCTAGCTATCAAATAAGGCGTACGAATAGATAGTATAACTTTCTATTTCTTTACTATTATGTGGACAAAAAAAGAATTAAAAAAGAAAACAAAAGAAGAACTAATAAGTATTATCATTAAAATGCAAATAGATATCAAAGAAGAAAGAGATGAAATCTATCGCAGAAGCTTATTAGATACTTTTTAAGATTAATTCATTCACTTAAATAAATCAATTATTAACAATTAAAAATCAAAAAATTATGAAGAATTTTATGAAATTAACTGCAATTATGTTAGGTGTAGCAATGTTACGTGACAAAGCAACTGATGAAAATTACAACTTTGAAGCTGGTATGAAAAAACAAGAAGAAAAAGACGGTAAAGTTGAAGCATCAGCAGTTACTGAAGCAAAGAAACAGATCCAACAAGAACAACTTGAACGTGAATCTCGTGAAGTAAAACGTAGAATTCAAGATTGTGAAAAAGCTGTTTCTAGAGCAGAAAGATACGGACGTTTTGCATCAAAACACAAGAACATTATGAAAGACTTTTCTGAAGGACTGAAGAAAGCTCAAGCTGAATTTGAATCTACAGGTGATTACAAAGCTTGGGACAAAAAGTATTCAGAACTTACAGACAAGAAAGATGACGCTATCGCAAAAGCGAAAGAAGAAATCTTTGGTTCAAGATACGAAAATATCTATCTTTAATCAACATCCAAATTCTAAATGCTTTTATGCTAAATAGAATAAATGTGAACCCTGCAAACTATATAAGTCGCATTGTCGCATTGAGGAGTTCGGGGCAACATGAACTGAATTGACAGTTCTATTCAATGCTTTTATGCTAGTAATAGGATATTATGCCTACTGATCATGTGCTATAAATAGATCATTCTTTATTTAAATGCTTTTATGCTAACAAATAAAGGATAGTCTCATAGACGAAAAACAGTAAGTATATCAAAATACATATACATATAGTACTTTATGTCTATATTTCAATCGAGTCTCTAGCTTGCTAGATGAGCACTTGGTATAATATGTATTCTGTCAAAGACTATAAATTCTAAAGTAATAGCGGCTTTATGCTATTATATACTAGATTTAATGCTTTTATGCTCATAATCAACGGTATGTACTATTACTTTAGAATTACATATTAAGTATAGAGAGTTTGATCGCTCTCTATACTACTAAAAGAGTATATTGCACTATTATATCAACCCAATGATATATGAAAACTCGTGTATGATGTATATCTCTCTAATTGAGGCGTTATCCGATCTGCCAGGATATGAAGGCGCAGAGGTGTGCAAAACTCTTTATATTTACAACTTAAAATTATTTATCATGAGCTATATTGCAGCAGATATGTGGGGTGAACATCTATTCTATAATAAACCTGTTAGATATGTTCATGAAACAACAAAAAGAAGTTGGTGGATAGATCCAAAACATAATAATTCTATTAGTGTACCAATAGGTACGGCTAAACTATTTAATGATGCAGGATTCTTATATACTCATTATGTACCATTTGATAAAAGAAATATGTGTTTTGGAGATAATCCTATAGAAATAAAAGTATATTGACTGTTAGGTCATTATATGCCTGAGCAAGACGAGCTTTCGCCGGCTCTACCTCCACTATAAAATAATAACAAGGGGGTATATATGTATTGATTGGCAGAAACAGTAATGAATAGGTCAATAACGTCAGAAATGACAAATCTTTTGTAACAGACTATACTCGTATCGCAGCGTGATACGTTAAGTCAACGGCTAAGCTAATGTCGTAAAAAGCAGGTTACGGATCGTGCAAATGGATAGACACAGGTAGACAATACTGAAGAGTGCGGGTTCGAGTCCCGCTCCGTAAACAAATATTATCAAAATTAAAAACAAAGAGTATGAAAATAGATTATAACAAAACAGCAATTATTCCTTTAGATTATAGTAAAGGAAGTAAAGGTTTATGACTAGCGGTTAAAAAGAATAATAAATATATTCTAAGATTACTAGCTATATTTGAAACAGCTCTCATTGAACAAATCAAAATAAGTAACAGAGATTTGTTTGATTATAATGTATTTTACAATCTGAAAGAAGCATTATTAGATTATGATTTTACTTTAACTAAAAAGAATTATAATCAATTAGATGCTTTAGCTTCAATAAATGAAAAGAAACATTATGAACAATACTTAAAAACATTTTGCAGATGAAAAAGACTTTAAATCAATTAAAGGCAAGTAGAAGAAACCTATCTCTTATGCTTTTAGCAGGTATGATTACTAATCTAAAACATATTAAATACTTTGTCAAGGATACAGAAGTAATAATAAGAATAGATACTCTATTGACAGCTATAGAAAGACTTCAGTCTTCAATTAAAGAAACTACTTATGAATCGTGGTCGGCATAAAAAGAGTAAGGAAAAAGAATTCAATACTCAAACAGAAATCTTAGGTACTATACGAAAAGAACTTCATATATTATTAGCAATATATGAAAGTCAATCATCATATAGTATGAAAGATTATTTTGCAAAAGCATGGATTAGTAGTAATGATGGAAGAAACTATCATAGTATAGTTGCATGGTATATTAACGGTACGTATTATCTTGATGATTTTATATGTAAAGTTAAAATAGCACTTGATGAAGCAACTATTAAAAATAGTATTTATACAATTAAGTTTGAATTTGGACATAATACAAAAATATTTAAATATAAACATGAATAAAAAAGGCTTAAGAGGTTTTATTAGGAATAGATTGCCCAAGACTTGGGAAATTGTTCTTACAAGAGAACGTAAACTTACTGCGTTCATTGAGTATGTATATGAAGCAACTCCATCAGTAATGAAGGGAGGTAGAGGTTGGCGACGTGGTGTACATAACATTACAGTCGGATACAATAGATGCAAAATCTATGAAATGTTTCAAGCTGAAAAGAGTAAAGAAGGCTTGATATATTGGGTAGGCATCTATAATAAAATTAAAGATCTTGAACATCAAATGAATTAACATGGAAATTGTTCAATATGTTCGCTGGACTGAACCAGGAGAGCGAGAAAGACTACAAGAAGTAATGCAGCAATGCAGTGGAGAGATGGAATTTAGAAAGAAAGTAGCTTCTGAATTCAACATTAGTCCAATGGATGCAGCAGTTGTAGTAAAAAGATTCAAAAACGAATTTATCAAAATACTTAAAACAAAAGGATTATGTTAAAAGCAGGTATGTGGATCGCACAAGGTCCAGAAACTAATGTATTACTCCTTTTAAGCGGAGTAGAACCATTATTAGAAGTAGTAGGTGCAATTGATCTTAATTACTTTAAACAGAATGGTAAAGCTAAAGATCTTACTAAAGACAGTCCTGAAGTAGTAGATATTATGATGTATCCTGAAAAGTATACATTTGCATTACCATCTATTACTGAAGTAGTTGATAATGTAGGTATTGGTGATTTACAAACTCTAGAAGGCTTAGGTGAAGATTCTAGAAAAGATAAAATCATCGAAGAAGGTATTGCTTACTATAAATCAACTTTACCATTATATGGTATAGAACAAGCTAAAGTAAGAACTAGACTGCATTTAAAGAAGAAATACAGTCTAAAAATGTCTCAAGCTAACTATGTATTCACTGTAATTTGTAAAGCACTAAACAGAGAACCATAATGAGCGATTTTAAGAGACTTATTGAAGCACTCAATGCTGAATTAGAGGAACCTTATAGGTTTACTTTAGACAAGATTATATCTTCTGCAAATTTTGATACTAAAGTATTAGGATATGCAGATAGTGTATTAGATGATTGGGCAAATATACCACCTAATTTAAAATCTAAGATAGTTACTAGTAACACTTGTCTAAGTATCAATAAGTGGATAAATAGAAGACTGTGGATGGATATTCTTAATAATCTGTTAGAAGATAAAATATTAAGTCTTCAGACTAGATTAGTAAGAGTAAGGATTGCTATTAATATGTCATTGAAAATGGCATATCCTCTCAATGAAGAAGAGAAAGAAGAATGGAGAGAACATATCTCAGATGTATTCTATAAAAGATGTCTAGCAGTAAATAATTATTACTGTAAAGAAATCATAAAACTTCCCTTCTGAATTTAAGGATTGTAGTTATTGGGTTAACTACAATCCACTAAAATTTAGCTATATGACACAAGAAATAATAGATCTAGTGGAGCAAGCTAAACAAGGTTCTCAAAAAGCATTTAGTAAATTATACTATAAGTATAAAACTGATATTTGGTATACTATTATGGGTGTAGTCAAGAATACAGATGTTGCTGATGATTTAACATCAGTAGTATTTACTAAAGCTTATGAGAAATTATCTATGTATACTCAACATATTTCATTTAATATGTGGTTAAAGACTATTGCTGTTAATGCATCAATAGACTATATACGTAGAAACAAAAAAGAGCAATTAAATAACTATATTGATGAGGATGAAAATTCAATTCAACTATCTACTTTAGAGAGAAGTCCTGAAGAAGATTTAATTCTAAAGGAAAAATTAGATATAGTCTTACAAGCTATACCTACTCTTAAGAAGAAATATAGAGATTTAATCAACGCTCGCATAGATGGTATGTCTTATAAAGAGATAGCCAGTAAGCTTGCAATGAATGAATTAGCTGTAAAAGGTGATTTAAACAAAGCAAGACAAAAACTTAAACAGAAAACAGATTATTAACAAATACTTTCAACAATATGACTAGTTTTTGTTTACTCCTTTTAGGAGCATTAGCATCTTTTATCATTTCTAGAATGTGTAAAAGTGCTAGTTTGTACGTATTCTTAGTATGCGTACTTTTACTAGGCTTTGTTATAGGTACTGGAGTAAAAAAGGTAGTTGCAAATACCTCAAATACTCCTTCTCAAGAGTTAGTTGTTACTATGGCTCCTAATCCCACATCTCAAGGTTCTACTGCTTTTGTAGGGACAGTAGATAACCAATCTTATGAAATGGGTCAGGAAGACGGAGGTGAGACGTTAGTAACAACTGATAGAGAAGATGTACTTACTATGCCTAACAATGCAGAGATAGAAGATGACAGTTGACTGCACTTAATTTCATAATTTAAGTGTATTAATTGTTAAGTTATTAATTTATTTAAAACATAATCAATATGGCAAAAAGAAATAAAGGTGGAAAGACTCCAAGTGCAAAAGCAGCAAGAAATTTAGAAGCTTTGAAAAAAGCTAAAGAAGCAGTAGAAGCTTCAGCTAAAGTAGAAACAACAAAAGTAGAAGATTCTAAACCAGAAGAAAAGAAGCCTGAAGAGAAACCAGCTGAACGAAAGAAAGGTGGTGTCTATCAGACTCCAATGGGTAAATCAGCATATGAAACTCATATGTTGTGCACAAAATCACCGTATATGAGTCTACTTTCTCTTAAGATTGAGAAAGACAGTAAAGGCATTGAAAATATCAAAGCCGAGTGGAAGAACAATGAAACTAGTGAAACTACTAGTGTTCTCTTCCCAGTATCTAATGTAAAGGAGGGAGACGGAATTGACGTCAAACGGATTAAGGAAGGAATTAAGAATCCTATTCCTGCTGAAGTTCCTGAAACTAAGCCAGTTGAGGAGCCAAAGAAGGAAGATCCTAAATCTACACCTACTGAAAAGAAACCTAAACAGCAGAAGCCAAAGAAGGAAAAAATAGAAGAAGTAGAAGCTGAAGAAATTGACATCAGCAATGCTCCAACTATTAAACCAGCAGCAGCTCCTGCGCCTAATATCGTAACTCAAAACAGTGACAGAATTGATGCAAATCACTCAGTAGATTTGATGAATGCAATTCTGAAACGCCGTGAAGAGATTAAAGACGATCGGGCAATGTATCAAGCAACAGGAAAACAGGCAGACCTTATGATGTTTGTATTGATTCAGAAATGGAATGACCAATTCAAGAATGATGCAAAAGAACAAGGCTTTACTGTGAACGAAGAAATGTTTGCATATTTGAATGAAACAGCTTCTTTGTTCCTCGGTGTTAATTTGCTTCCTAGCAAAACATCTGATGGACAGCTTGAGATTAACTTCAAAGATGCTGTCGCAAAGACAAATCCTGAAATGCAGAAAGCTTTAGAACAAGACGCTAAAGTTCCGCAAACTCAGGAAATGCCAAAACCCGAAGAATGTGTCACAGATGAACAGAAAGTAGCAGCAATGTGTACTATTATGAACATGCGGCACAAGCAGAAGTCAGGAGGTATAGGTAAGAATGTAGCAAATATGATTGAATTTGCACGGGAAGCCTATAAGCTTGATAAAAATGCAGAACCAGCACAGGTATTAGCAACTGTATTGCTTAAGATGAAAGAAGCAGGACGGAATGCTACATTGCTTGAAGGTTGTGCAAATGCTATTTGGGGTAATTTAACTGGTAATTTGTCAGTTTTAGCATCTCATGCTTGGCTTAAGAATCAATTAACAACATACAACGATGCGCAAGTTGCTAATGTTGTGAAAGTATTCTTAGCTAAGAAGATTACTGATGAAACTGCAAAAAACAATAATTACGAAGAAGAAGCAAAACGGTATTCTCAATTAATTAGTGGAACTAATGACGATCTGATCAATCGTATTATTACTTCTGCTAACAATGAAGGTAAAGATGAAGACAAACTTGTATATCCGGAAATCAAGGGTCTGAATCTTAAAGGTAAACACATTTCAGCAATAAAGACTGTAAACAATCTGCGGATTGCTTATGGAGCAGAAATGAATGACAAGATGTTGAAACAAGTAATGCAGAAAGTATCTAGCTTGTACACATCAACCTCTTTGAATCCTCTTACTTTCTATATTGAGAAATCTGCGTATGCTACTAAAAAGTAACAACTAACGCATTATCAAAATGAGTAAAAAACCAACAGTTTTATTTACGCTAGCAATGCTAGCTTTCGGTGGATATGTAGGATTTGTAACTAACTATACGAATACTGCCACCGCACATGAGTATGTGATTCCGAAGTTCACAGATGTACCTCGGGCAAAAGACTTTAATATTGATATTAATTTGAACGATAACGCTATAAAATTAAATGGACAAAGCAACCCAGAACAAAATATCAATGTTGAAATCAAAAAGAAAGACAGTATCATCTATCTAACTTCTATTGTAGAGAAGGAAGTACCTAAATACATTAAGGTAAGAGAACTGCCATCAGTTAAAGAGAATAAAACCACTTGTACGGATATTCTCCAAAGACTGAAACAACAACAATCAGAGAAGATAAATCTGAGTCGCAACTAGAATAGCCAATGCGATTATAGAGCTATAATGGTGTATATCCAGAGATATCTAAATCAAAGGATTAGAAAGTAAATGGTTAGATTACTTTCTTAAAATTAAGATAGTACAGAATATTAGTAGGAATAGAGTATAGCTACAACTATAGGCTATTACTGAAAGTATAATAACTTATTGTGTCTATATACTATCTATAGACTGAAGGAGCAATAAGATAGAGGGAGAGCGTGTACAACCCTCTTGTTTTTGGTGAGAACCGACTGGAGACAGAAACAGAAGACGCAATTAGTAGAGAGCAGTCTACAAAATTAAACAGTACAAGGGGAACGAAATCCTCTTAAGTTACTCGCAGACTTATCATAGTTTGAATCAAGAAGGAGTAATAAACACGATGATGCCCAACAAATCGTAGTGTCCAAGACTACGTGCTGAACATTATCGAGCATATAACGCTCTAGGGTAGCTCCAAACTCCCCTTTATGGCATAGACCATATAAAAATGTCAGTATAGTGTTCTATACTTATCTAAACAGTTATATTGTAACTTAATAAGTTTAGAGATAGTATATATGAAGGTACTTAATTATAATATTATAGCACTACTTATTAAAAAAATATTGATAGATTACCTGGATTAGGTGTAAAGCCTATGCACAATGTTATGATACCAGTTCATAACTAATCCTAAGCTTGTATTACTATACACTCCAGTATAGAGAGATAGAGTGATAAAGTGAGTAGTAGATTGTGTGCCTATTGGCTGAGTAGCAATGATCCAATATTAATAAATAAGGAATCCTGCAACGGACCTCTTTAGGAAATAAGGAGTATGTGAGTTCAAGTAATATTATAATAAACTCAGTTGTTATCTATCTGAGTATAAACCTAGAGTGCTTTGCAACAGGAATATAAAGATAACTAGCGGATGAAGTGCGCAATAACACTATTTCAATACTAAGTGGAAGACATAAAGCTTAGAAGTACTAAATGATTTTATCCAGAAGCATAACTGGAGTTTTATCAAATTTGCACAAGGTGAGATACTCTATCCTTAAGAGTATATGTGAAAGTGAGCATCGCCCTACTCCCAGGTTGAAGAGAAGCAGACACATTAAGAGACGGACACGAAGCAGACCGGAGAAAAATCTGTGCATTGCACTAAGTAGTAGTCTTAACGGGAAGTGACAGAATGTAAATCTATTTAGGAAGTCTCTATTTATGAGAGAATAAACATGTTTAACTTAACTAATGAGGAAGTTCAATGGTAGGTTTTAGGACGAGTAGTGATAAGAAGACGAAAGTAAATCCGAGCCACCCTCGACTGTACAATATAATTGCTAACATTTGAAACATTTAAAGTATATTGCGCAACAATATATGTAAAGTGACGCTGATTCCTTACATTAAAGGATGATAGGTGGAAATCCTAAAGTTATGTGCAGAATAAGAACAAAGTCGTAAGTACACGCAGCCTTAGAATAAACTATTAGACTATAGAGTGGGTGTTTTGAAACATAAACAGCTCAAAATAAAATTCGGTAGAAGTATTACCGATAGTGAAGTAACAGTTGTAGGTTATGAATCATATACAGTACTCCTTACTATAATAGGAAAAAGAGCACGTTATAGTTGCTGTTAGGCTCTTTAAACAATCAGAAACTAGCATAGCATTCGATTTTCAGATAATTTCAGTTATAATGTTATTTGATGGGTATAAATCTCCTACCGTTGGAGTCCCGTTGTACCTCTTTAGATATTAACTAGCATAGCATTCGATTTTCAGATGTCGAATTACATATCTTTTCATAGTTTAGTATTAATAATTTTATGAAGAACGGCTGACTCATCTGTCTCATGAGTAAAGTCCTACGGGGAATACCGAGTGAAGTAATAACATCACGTTCTAGTAGTAATATTAATAATATAAAGACTTATCTTATAGTTTTCAGATTACTTATCAAATCTTAGCAGAATTTCGTTATAGAGTTTTACTGTTTGAATACAAGAAGTGGTTTTTAAGTTTTTAACAAACGAATAGATATTAGACACTATTCCACTTAGATAAAAGAACTCTATAGCTTACTTTTTAAATTAACTTAGTATTAACTTACTCCGTAGGTGGAATCAACCACGGAATCAAGAAAGGAGAGATTATGGAAACAACAAAATATGAAAGCGTGTTCAAAAATCCAGAAGGTTTTACTCAGCAAGAAATTACACAGTTACGTACTAAAGTAATTGCATTTAGCCGTGCTTTAGTTGGTCGGCGGTTGGCAATCCCCGTAAGTGATAATTTAGATTTGAATTACAAGAAAAAAATGGCTGGTGATATGCCAGGTCTTGTACTTGCAAATCCGATGAAGAAGTATATGATTGAAACTGTTGATTTGTTCAACGTAGATATCGTGCGGACTGCAAATGGTAAGATTGTTATTATGTTTAATAATGACGAAAAGTTGCAGTTTGATTTACGGGCAGATGTAGATATCGTATTGAAAGCTGGTCCGAAAGATGTTCAAGATGCTATCTTGAAGTTTGAAGCAACTGGAGAACGGTCTCCGTTCTGGAATGTTAAAATGGTAACAGAAGTTGTCACTCAGTTGAATCAGAGTAATTTGACTGATCTTAATAATTTTATTGATGAATTAGCAAATCAGGGAGCTTCTCTGGAACAGATCAACAAGATTACTAAGGACGACACTACTGCTTACTACAAGAGCATCGACGAGTAATTAATCTTAAGTACATAAAGCTATGGCAACAAGTAAAAAGCCAATAGATTCATATCACTTGCAGATGTTACAGCTAATTATGTCTGATCCTCGTATTCAAAATAATTTGCTAATGGATGGGAGCAAAACAATTAAAGTTGAATATGATGGAACAGTATTAATAGGACGCCACAAATATGGTTGGGTAAATAAGTGGTTTAATTCCTATTATGTAATAGACTTTTTTAGTTTAGTACAAAGAATAGCTTTTATCATCACAGGTGTAGAAAGTAACAATTGTGATAAGTCAGGTTTGGTTGGGTTTCTGACAGAAGCAATTGATAAAGTACTTAAGAAAGATGAAAAAGAAAAAGTAATCGAGTTATTATTGTATTATTGTACATTACTTGATGAAAACAGTCCATTGAAATTGACCTATGATATTACAAAAGATGACCCAGGCTTTGACAAAAATATGGGTAATAACAGCAAGCGACGCAAAATGGTTGGGGTAGCAAATGCTTGCATAGATTTTGGGTATGAAAGAATACCCGTCAGTTTACATGTTGAAGGAGATTTATAATCGAATATATACATTTGGTTGGGTTCGTATTAAGTAGAAAATAATTGAAAATCAACATAAAATCAGTAAGAGTATATACATTTGGTTGGGTTCGTATATACTCTTACTTACTTGCCTCTGATAATGTTACTAAGGTAACTAAGTGTTGGAAAGCCGAGAGAAGAAGAATCGGATGCCGTATCGAGATGTGACAGAGGCGCTAACTCTTTGATCTTGTCTGTCTTATTTCTTAATTTTATTGTTATTCATATCAGCGGTCTGTGAAGATAGCTGATATTTTAAGTTATTAGGCTTTGATCGGTCTATTAACTACACAGGTAGACTTTCTAATATACTATATGTAATTAACTAATTGTCAAATTATTAAAATCAAGTATATATGAAAGCAAATAAATTTATTGAACAGCGTGATAAACTATCAGCAGATATTACTAAATATTGGAATATCATTTCTATTGAGAATGTAGTAAATCGTAATTATCAACGTACTTATGATTTGAAAGAACTTTATAATACAATCAAAGGTCTTACAGATGATCGAGTAATTGTTAAATTAAAGATACTATGTATCAATATGGGTATAAAGAAATTTAGTGATTTACCAGCTGATTGTAATCAATTAGATGTATTTAAATTATGTGAATTACAAGAAATGAAAGTACATCTAAGTCGTATACGAACTTTGAATCCTGTTCTTAAGTCTAAGAAAGGTAAAAAAGCTCTGAATAAGACTGAAGTTTTAACTTCAAACTGGGTTAAAGCACGAATAAAAGAACTCGATTTAGAGATTCTGAAATTAAAAGAGAAACTTACTAAGTTCAATGAAGAAACAGAATTTGACGATTCTGCTGCTCCAATGTGCTTAGCAGCTTAAAATATAACAAGGAAGCGATAGGAAAAATACGTACGGGAAATCTTAAAACATTAACCTATTTAGCTTCCTTTAGTTTTTAACTATTAAAATCAATTGTTATGAATCAAGAAACTAGAAATAAGAAAAATGCTAAATACCAGCAAAACTTACAGAAACGTTATGGATTAACTAAATCCTCAGATTATAAAGCTATGTGTAGCAAAGGAATATCTTTGTCAGAAAATATTAAACCTATGACAAAGGAATTTGTAACTACTCGTCGTCATGATAAAATAGTAAGTAGAGAAGTATATACTTATAAGTGGACTCCTGAAGCTACTAATGCACGAAAGGAGTATCATGAAACTAAAGAAGGTATAGCTAGTATTCCTAAGAAACCTACACAGGTATCTGATAAGAAGGATAAAAAACAGTTATTAGAAGAACGTCCTTATTCTGGTTACCATAAAGAATTGGTACAGAATCTATATGGTAGCAATAAAGCAGAACGTATTGCTAAACAACAAGCTTATAAAGCAGCTCACGAAGAGAAAATTAAGAAAGTAGCTAAACAACTTGCAGAGTTCAAGATGTCTAAGAAGCTACAATATTTAGAACAAAGACCGTATAAAGTAGTTATAGCTACTACAAACGATAAAGAGTTTAAGACAAGCTACTCTAATCTACCTATTGAACAACTTACTGAAGTAGTTACTAAATTGAATACAAAGTTATCCGATAAATATAGTAACTATGAATCTATTACGATAGTAGATAGAGCAACTTTAGAAAAGAAATGCTTTGCTAAACATTTGCCAGAGATAAAGCAAGCAGCGTAGAGCGACAGACTTTTAGCAGGATAGTCTATAAAGAATCCTGCCTCAAGGGGTGTTCAGCTAGCAGGCAAGCGCAGGGTACAGGGAGGAATATTAGAGAGACTCTAATACACTATTTATAGTGCTGCAACCAATCAGCATCATGGGTTCGATCCCCATACACTCCACTAAATTTATACGCTATGAAGATAAGAGGAAAAACAGTATATGTCTATGATATTGAAGTTTTCCCTAATGTATTTCATTGCACAGCAAAGAATACTGAGTCAGGAAAGTTTCATAAGTTTGAGATATCAAGCAGAAAAAATCAATTAGCAGAGCTAGTTAATTTTTTTCGTGTACCAAATGTTAATACACCATTAAAATTTGGAGATCTCTATACTACTGAAACTCAAATTGATTCAAACAAAATCTTTGCAGGATATAATAATTTACATTATGATAATCCTATTATTAACTATATAATAGATTATTATAATATACTTAAAAATAAACCATATCTAAGGATATGTGATAGTATTTTTAACTTAAGTAGAACTATAACTACATCTCAAGCAGATGACAACATAGAAGCATGGAAAAAATGGAAATATCAAGTATGGTATGATTCATTTGATATACTTACTATGTTATATTCACAGAAATTGCGTGTTGGATTGAAGGAAATGCAAGTAACTATGCAATATCCTAATGTTCTAGAATTCAATGGAGACTTTAATAAGTTTCTAGAAGAAGATAGAATAGAAGAGATGATTGAGTATAATGTGAATGACGTTAATTCTACTGAAAAATTATTAAATCTGTGTTCTGAAGATATAGAATTAAGAATAGCTATCGAAGATGAATATAAAGTAAGAGTATTAAGTAAAGATGGAGTAAACATTGGAATGAAAATTCTAACGCAGAAATATCTTGAAAAGACTGGTCTATCATGGTGGGATATTAAAGATTTAAGAAGCCCAGCAGATGTCATAGACCTAAACAAAGTAATATTGCCTTATATAGAATATAAAGATCCTATACTTCGTAATGTACTATCTGATATGAAAAAACAGATAGTATCACCAGGTAGAAAAGGATATGAAAATAAATTCGTATTCAGAGGATTAAAGTATTCTGTAGGAGTTGGTGGTATTCACTCTGAAAACAAACCTGAGATAATTATTCCTAAGGAAGATGAAATGTTAATAGATATTGATGTTGCATCTCTGTATCCTAGTATGATAATAGAGTATAAATTCTACCCAAAGCATTTGGGTCCTGAATTTCTAGAAGTTTATAATCAAGTTAAAGATGAACGAATAGAAGCAAAACATAATGGTATTAAGACTAAAGATAAAACGCTTAAATTAGCATTAAACGGTCTTAGTGGTAATCTACAGAATGAACATAATTTCTATTATAGTCCTTTCGCAGTAATGCAGATTAGAATAAATGGACAGTTACTATTACTTATGTTAGCAGAAAGATTATCTGATATTGGCTGTAGAATAGTACAAGCAAATACAGATGGTTTATTTGTTCTTCTTAAGAAGAATCTGTATGAAAAACTACAAAGTATATGTAAGGAATGGGAACAACAAACGAGACTAACTCTAGAAGAAGATCGTTTTGAAGCTATGTATCAATATGCTATTAACGATTATATAGCTGTAAAAGAAGGTTATCAAGCAATGAAGAAATTGTTTGAAACTGAACCAGAAAAAGCTCTAAATAAAAAGAAGAAGCCTTATACTTCTTTAGATATGATTAAAGATGATTATATCAAAGAAAAAGGTATGTTCATTACTAAGGTATTACTCGGTAAGGGAATGTCTGCAAAGATTATTCCAGAAGCTATTAGAGATTATTTTGTTGATGGTATTCCTGTAAAAGATACTATCTACAATTGTAAAGATATTAAGAAGTTTCTTACTTACCAGAAAGTAGATAAGAAATTCTCTGTAGAATATAATGGAGAACTGACACAAAGAATCAATAGATTCTACGCATCTACTAATGGTCCTTATTTATATAAATGTAAAATAGTAAACAGAGATATTGAGATACCGCAATATCTTGTATGTCTCAAAACAGGAGAAAGTATAATAACTACAGATCCAAATCAGTTTTACTATAATTCTAATGTAGAACAGATATTACCTTATAGTTCAAAGATTATAACTAAAGGTACTAGAGTAGACTATACTAATCTACTTACTGCATCTGGTGTTACTATACTAAATAAATTTGATAATAAACCTATAGAAGAAAGAAAGATCAATTATCGCTACTATTTAAAGGAAGCGTTAAAGATCGTTGAAGAATTAAAACCAAGACAACTAACGTTGTTTTAACAAATATTTCCAGATTGTATCAAAAGTTAGTTCATAAAGTACTATATTATGATACTAGAATTAGATACAACATTATTAGATATTTTTGGAGAAATATCAATTAATCAGTTAGTATTTTTAACTCTTGTGTTGAATGATAATCAAAGTAATAATCAAGACGTTCACAAGTTTCTCAGCCGAATAAGTGAAAACGACATACAAGAGTTAATCGACAATGACCTTATCTCCTTTACTACTTCAGGAGATAATAAAATTTATAGTCCTACAGAAAAACTATTGTCAAGTACAAAACAAGATAAGACATGGTTTGATGAGTTCTATGAAGTATTTCCAGTGTATGTTTTAAGACCAGATGGTACTAAAGGTTTTTTACGATCTAATATAAATAAGTGTCGTAAAGAATATAATCGTATCGTAGGTAAATCTAGAGCAATGCATGAACACCTTCTTCAATGTCTTCAATATGAAATTGAAAACAAAATGATAACTGGTAAAATAGGTTATATGAAGACGATGTGGAAATGGCTCACTCAACATGAGTGGGAGGTTATTGAAGAGCAAATGAGTTATGAATCTGAAACGCCTGTAAGTTATGGAGAATACGGAACAGAATGCCGTTAAAATACTACCTTTTGAGTCAATATCTCAGGTAGCAAATAAATCCATAAACTACATTAAAGCTAGAAAAAATCATAGTATAGTATCCTTAAAAACTAGATGGGATAAATTCAATAAAGCTACTGGCGGAATTGAACCAAATATGATATTTACTATAGCTGGTATATCAGGTAGTGGTAAGAGCTCAGTTGCAAATATGTTAGTAATGGATTTAATTGATCTTAATCCTGATCAGGATATCGTAGTATTATACTTTAGTTTAGAGATGGTAGACTACAGAAACGTTGGTCGTGTAATAAGTAATAAAACTAAGAAAACTGTATCTGAATTGTATAGTTCAGTAGAAACACTTAGTGATGAAGACTTGTTAAAAGCTGAATCGGCAGCTGAAACCATTAAGAAATACAATATATACTTTGTTGATAAAGTATGTAATGTAGAAGAAATAGGTAATACTATAGATTACTTTCATAATACTGTAGCTAACGGTCGTTGGCTAATAGTAGTATTAGACCACGTTCTTCTAGTAAATGGAGAGGGTGGAGAAAGAAGTACAATAGTCGATTTACAGAAAATGTTTATACAGAAGAAAAAACTTTCTAATACTAGTATAATACAGCTTTCACAGATGAATCGTAATATTGAAAGTCCTGATAGAATTAATAATCCAAGCACTCACTTTCCAATGAGAAGTGATTTATCAGCATCTGATGCAATATTTCAAGCTAGTGATTTTGTTATTGCTGTTCACAGACCAGAGATACTTAATCTAGCTATATATGGAGTACGTCGTCTACCTGTAAAAAATAAGGTTTATATGCATTTCTTAAAAGTAAGAGATGGTGAACCATGTATATTAGAATTTGAAAACGAACTTCAATATGGCAATCTAATTGAAACAAATACTGCAAGTGCTGAAGAACAAAAAGTAGTATTTAAACAAATTAAAAAAGGCTGATTATGAAAGGTTTTACAATTAAACTTCCGAAACAAAATATTGACCCTCAGGGTTCTTTGAAAAATCGTATATTAAACGAAGTTAAAAACCGCTTACCGTTTGCTAAATGGTATGGAATTCACACTCCGGAAGATCCGGAATACAGTATATCATATGCAGGTCCTGAAGACTTGCTATGTTTTGGATGCAATCGAAATGCACATTTCTCTGCATTCAATAAAAAATATTATCGACCGACATGTTCATATGATAATTCACTTACATGTCCGTTCGCAAATCGAGCATTTAAGTTGCGTCAATATGATGCTATTTCAGAATTTGATTTAGCATTGAAACGATTAGCAGAATATGCTAAGATCATGGAAGACTATGAAGAAGATCGTGGTTACGATTTTACTTACATGGGTCAACCTGTACGTATTTACCAGAAGTTTATTCAAATTGGTTATACAATCATTCCTATTGATAATCCTAGTCTGTTTTTGAATAACTATCGTAAAGCAGATAAAAATAATATAGTAAATGTTATTATTAATATTAGTAACAGTACTACTGTTAACAATATTCTCAACAATGAATAACGAATAACTTTACATTGTGTAAAATTTCAGTTTTTGTCAGATAATTTCAGAATCTCACAGGTAAAGCATTAACCTATTTTAATATGTTAATACTACCAAAAGAGAAAAACAAACCAAAGGTTAATAATCCAAGATTTTTAATCCTATTTGGTAAACCAAAATCAGGTAAAACTACATTATTATCTAAGCTTGATAATTGTCTTATAATTGACTTAGAGGGAGGTTCAGAATTTCTAGAAGCTCTCTCTATTCAAGCTCGTACTATTGAAGATTTAGGTAATATATCTAGAGCAATCAGTGAAGAAATCGCTACAACAGGAAAGAAACCTTATAAATATATTGCTATAGATAATGCTACTAGACTCGAAGAAATATGTTTAGGATATGCTAAAGTTCTGTATTGTCAGACACCAATGGGCAAATCTTATAAGGGAGATGATGTTCGTACATTACCAAATGGTAGCGGATATCTCTACTTAAGAGAAGCAGTTAAAAAAGTAATAAACATGTTTAAAAATCTTTGTGATAATTTTATTCTTATAGGTCATACTAAAGATAAGATGATTAATAAAGATGGTGAAGAGCTTATAGAAATGGCTATAGATTTAGTTGGAAGACTAGGTGATATAGTATGTGGTGAAGCAGATGCTGTTGGTTATGTCTATCGTAAAAAGAATGAAACTATTATATCTTTTGAAGGTGGAGATAACTCAGTAAGAGAAGCCAGAGCTCCTCACTTACGAGGTAAAAAGATAGTTATCGCAGAAAGCGATGAAAATAATGTTATTAATGTTCACTGGGATAAGATTTATTTAGACGAGTGTGCAGCCTGATTTAAAAACTTAAAAATATTGAAATTATGACATATAGTAAAGAACGTGCAGCAAGTATTAGCAAAAGTGATATTAAGTATATTCCCGCTGGTATTATTGAAAATGTAGTATTGAAGAGTGTAAAAACAGAGGTTTCTCCTAATGGTAATCAATTCTTAGAAATTGTTTTTGAGAAAGATGGAGCAACATTAACTCATACAGAATGGAAACCTACACTTGGTGGATTTGTAACTACAGAGGAACAGCTTCAAACAAAAATGGATAAACAGTATTCTCGTATGTTGCAGATACTTAACTGTTACTATAAAGATGAAGAGCTTGACTTTAATGGAGAAAGCTTTGAACAGTTTGCTCAGTGGATTACTGATATGCTGAACAAAGTAGATAAGAGTAAAAAACTTAGAGCTAAAATAGTATATAATGATAAAGGATATACTACTTTACCTAATTATGCTAAGTATACTTTTATTGAACCTATGGAATTGCCAGAAGGTAAATCATCTTCTATTGCTATGCTAAATATTGACCAATTTACAAAACCTGTTGTAGCAGATAAAGAAGTAAAAAACGATAACCCGTTTAGTGCAACTTCATCTACTACTAATACACAAGCTTTTACAGATAAAACAGATGATCTGCCATTTTAATATGAAGTAGATCATTATTAATAAATAAGGGTAGTGTAAAAGCTACCCTTATTCTTTTTTAATCATTAAAATAAATCATCATGGTAGAAATAGAACATATTCAAGATATAGAAAAAGATCAACCTGCAAAGTCTAGTGCAAAAGAACAGAAGTTAAAAGATCCTAAAGATTTAACTACAGAAACTCAAGATACTGATGCATCTGAAGCTACAGAGCATGATGAGCAGATTGAAAATCAAGAAGACAATATATATGAAGATAGCACCTTAGTTAATCATAATACAGATGTTCATGATTTAAAGCCTGGAAATAGATTTTATGGTAGTATAAAATATAATAATTCTAAAGGAAAACAACAAGAACGACAAGGTATTTTCTTAATATTAACTTCAGAAGTAAAAGGAAAGAAAGGACAATCCAGAGAATATACTATTACAAATTGTACTGGACAAGAGTATAAAGTGTGTAGTGGAGCTATTAAAATAGCTAATATAACAGATCTCAAAAAAAAGAAACAAATAGAGAAAAAATCACTAGAACAATTTGGAAGCAAAACAGAAATCAAAGAATTGCTTAACAAATTAGAAGAAGAATTTAAAAAGAAAGAGGAAAAAGAAAAGGAAAAAGAAGAATTAAAGAAAATTCAATTCTCATTTAGTTCACTAGAACCAGAAGACAAGCTTAAAAGTTTAATTAAAGCAGGTATGAATAACATCTGGATGGTTGGTCCAGCTGGTTGTGGTAAATCAACTATAGCTCGTAATACAGCTAAAGAACTAGATATTCCTTACTTATGTATTTCTTGTGGTATTGGTACTTCTGCAACAGAATTTACAGGATATAAATATCCTACTCGTGAAGCAACTAAGTTTGCTGAATTCTATGCTAAGAAGTCAATAATCCTTATAGATGAGATGACTGCACTCGATCCATCTGTAGCACAGGTTATTAATGCAGCATTAGCAAACGGTGAAATAGAAACTACTACAGGAACTGTCTTACGACATCCTGAATGTATTATTATTGCTACATCAAATACTTTTGGTAATGGAGCAGATCGTCAATATGTTGCTAATAACCAACTAGATGCTTCAACAATTGACCGTTTTACTGGAGCAATAATTGAAGTAAATTACTCTGTTAAATATGAGTCACAATTTGATCACGAAGTAGTAGATTATATTTATTTACTACGTGACTGCATTAAAATAAATTCATTACGCCGTATTGCATCTACTCGTATGATTCAAGCAGCAGAAAAGATGAAGAAAGTAGGTATGTTAGACTGGAAAGATATGCTTATTATTAACTGGTCTGATACTGAAAAGAATATAGTAAAACAATATATTCAAAAAGTAGAAGAAAATAAAACTAAACAAAGTACTGCTTCAATAATTGAAGCTATACGTAAAGATTTTTCAAATTCTACTGTAACAGCAAAATTTAAAACGGCAGCGTAATGAAAAAACTGAATTTAAACATTAATATAAATTCATTAGATGAATTTTACAGAGAATGTGACAATATTGAAGGAGGTAATCCTGCTAAAATAGATAATATTGAAAATCACGATGACCCTGGTTTTAGAGGATTATCTACAGCAGAAATACATGATTCTAAATATAGTTATACCAAAGGTTTAGATAATCTAAAGAAAATAGAAAAGGATATAAATCTAGGAGGTCGTAAACATAAATATAAGTACGATGATTCTGATGGAGATGATATGAACTTTGATCGGTACATAGAAGGTCTACCTTGCCTAAAGAAAAGAATACCTACGCATGGTATAGGTACTGGTAAGTTCGTTAAACTTCATATTTCTATATGTGAGAATTGCTGGTGTTCAGCTGAAAATCTTATGATTCGTGCATATACTGCTATGAGAATAATAGATATGCTAGAATCCCAAGGATATCGTGTTCAAATATCTGCATATGCAGATAATGAAGATCCTGGTTATTTTAACGGAGAACCTATAGGATTTCTTGGAGTTGAAGTTATAATTAAAAAGTTTGAAGATCCTTTAATTAAAGGACAAATACTTACAGCAATATCTCCTTGGTTCTTTAGATACTGGATGTTTAAATTCTGGAATGCTAAATTTAAAATGAATTGGGGATACGGACATTCAGTTAGACCAATGAAGAAAGAAACAACTTCTGACATCTACATTCAGACAGGCGAAGCTTTAACTGATGAAGATGCAGAATCAACTATAGAAAGAATATCGAAACTATTTAATAAAGAAGAATAGTTTCAACTACTAGGAGGATCTGTAACAATCCTATATGGCACTATCAATTTAAGGATATTAGATAATTTATGGAAGCGTGAGCCTGCACAGCAGAAATAAAAATCTATCTCTGGATAGGCGTGGTTCGATTCCACGACTAGTAGCAAACTAAAACAGATTGCATATGTATAGTAGAAAGCGAGCAAAACTCCCAGATAATATTACTCTAGATTGGATACTTTCTAAAGTAACAGAATATGATATATATGCAAAATATATAGGTCAATTTAAAGTAGGTATGATATATAATAGTCCATTTAGGAAGGATAAGAATCCATCCTTTGGTATTTACTATAGTAAACGTACTAAACAACTACTTTTTAAAGATCATGGAACAGGTGAATGTGGTAATGTAATTAAATTTGTATCATTATTTACTGGTAAAACAGAATATAATGATATATTATCTGATATAGTAGATAAATTAAACATTACTAACAACACTAAACTCGTTAGCTCTAAGCAATATATACAGCCAACTGAAACAGTAATTGGTGTAGTACGTCAAGAATTTACTAATGTAGATATCAATTACTGGAAACAGTTTAATATTTCTATAAATACTCTAAAGAAATTCAATGTAAATAGTATTAAATATTATTTATGTAACGGAATAGTAAAGGGTACTTATAAACGAGAAAATCCAATGTATGCATATAAGGTCTATAATAACTTTAAAATATATAGACCATTAGCAGATAAATATACTAAGTGGAGAAACAATCTTACAGACTATGATATCCAAGGCTATGAGCAGTTGCCTCAGAAAGGTGATATATTATTTATCACAAAGTCCATGAAAGATGTTATGTGTTTGCATGAAATGGGTTATCCAGCAGTTTCTCCATCTTCAGAGAGTACATTTCTACCTAAAGATGTATTAGAGCAACTTAAGACGCGTTTTAAGCGTATTATAATACTTTTTGATAGAGATACTTCTGGAGTAAAAAGAAGTCGCAAATTAAGCCGAGAAACAGGCTTAGAAGCAATGTTTATTAACAAAAAATTCAAAGCTAAAGATGTATCTGATGCTGTTAAAGCAAATAGCTTTGAAGAAATAAAAAATTGGTTAGATGAAACTATTAAAAACTATAGGTAAAGTAATAGCATTACCTTTTGATTTAGCTCTAATACTTGGAAAGTTGTTATTAATTCCAATCAAATTAGTGAGTGTGTTGTTGCATGGAGAATTTACTGAATGGAATAAAAAACGTAAGTTTATAGCAAATTCAATTAAAGAAATGTTTAAAGCTTTTAAACATAATAAAGATTATTCTTTCTTACATTCAGTAGGATTTACGGATGAAAACGGTAATTTCTCTGAAAGAATTGAAACGTTTAAAATAACTAAAGATAGTGTACAACATTATATTGACTATGCTAAAGCAAGCCTTAAACAAGAAAGTGCGTAATGCTACTAAACAAGAAATAGATGGAATAGTATTTCGATCTAAGTTAGAAGCTTATACATATTAGAAACTAAAGGAAGCGGGTATATCAGCTGAATATGAACAGCACAGATATACTTTACTTCCTAAGTTTGTATATAATAACTCTACAGTTAGAGCTATTACTTATTTACCAGATTTTGTAGGAGATGGTTTTGTTATAGAATGCAAAGGGTTTGCTACAGATTCTTGGGCAAACAGAGAAAAACTATTCAAGTATTATTTAAGCTTGAATGAACCCGATACTAAATTTTATTTAGTAAAGAATAAAAAACAAGTTGATGAGTTAATCAACAAATTAAAATCTTAAATTTTCAGATTATGACAAAGAATGAATTTATTAAAATAGGAGAACAGATAATTGCAAAACCTAAAGGTGCTGATTATGATTTAATACCTGGTAAAGTATATGACCTAAGTTGGAATAGATGGGAAGATTCACCTATATTCAAGGAAAATGGTGAATTAAATCTACCAAAGAAAGTCTATTCTACTAAAACAGATGATATATTTAAGAAGCGTATTATAACCTATTTTAATAAAGCAAATACAAATACTACTGGTGTAATGCTAGCTGGTACTAAGGGTACAGGTAAGACTGTAATGGCAAAAATATTAGCTAAGGAATCAGGTTTACCTATTATTGTAGTTAATCCTGATTATCCAGAAGGTAAACTTATTAAGTTTTTTAAGTCCTTTACTACTCCAGTATGTGTTTTGTTTGATGAAGTTGAAAAGAACTTCAAAACTGAGTATATGCTAGATTTCTTAGATGGAGTTGAAAAGACTGCACAGAAACTAGTAATTATGACTTGCAATGATTTAAGCAAAGTTAGTCAGTATATGCAAGATCGCTGTTCACGTATTCGTTATTTACGTCGATATTCTCCTGATGAAAATGCTGCATTCTTACCGATGTTAGCTGATGATTTTGGTATTAAGAACAAAGAAGAAGTAGTAAAATTCTGTAAAGAGAATATTAAACTACTTTCTATGGATAACATTGTTTCTTTCATGAGTGAAGTCAAAATGCTAGAAGATGAAGATATTAGTCTTCAGGAAATCATAAACATTATGAATATCTCTACTGAAAATATACCAACTAAAGTTAGTGATACTGTAGAATATGACGATGAGTATGATAATGAAGATAATGAATATAGTGATGATGATTACGAATGTTGTGATGCAGCATGAAAACAAATAAGGCTAGATATATTCTAGCCTTTTAACTTATATAAACATGAAAATATGCGGTATAAGTGATATACATGGTAATCTCATTGAGAATATACCTGAGTGTGATGTACTATGTATATGCGGTGATGTAGTAACATTAAATGTTCAAAGAAATATTGAAGCATCTAAACATTGGTGGGAAACAAAATTCATAAAGTGGGTAGATAAATTACCTTGTAAGAAGGTAATTATTATACCAGGTAATCATGATTTTTACTTAGAATATAAGTATAAATTAAATGAATGGGGTTCTTTTAAAGATAATATGCAAATTTTATCTAAAGGTAAATTAGTATTTCTTATAGATGAAATGTATATATATGAAGGTGTTAAATTCTACGGATCTCCTTGGATTAAACCAATTGAATTTCAAGAGGACAGATGGGCATTTAGTAGATTTGATACTTATGAAGATATACCACAGTGTGATATACTATTAACACATGATAATCCATTTTGTAATGAAGCTCTAGATGTTTTCTCCTTTGGAAAGAGTAAATATCATTTATATGGACATTGGCATGATGGATCTAGTGACGTAAATTCTGGAAGATACAATTGTTCTAGATTGAATAGTTGTTATAGTTTTAAAAAGAATTATGAATTTGTAGTGTTAGATATTATGACAGAAAAAGAAAAGAAACAAGTAGAACAAGCATTCTTAGATAAACTTATTAGTCAAGCATACAATAATAATGTAGCGGATTGGCTTAAGACATTTAAAGAAGTTGAACTACAACAAGATAAAGAAGATGAATTAGTTTGGGATACTTCAGCAGAAGTTCCTGAGTCAGCTGTAATTAGCGACATGGAGGATTAAGTATGAACAAGATGGTAATTGATACTCCTTACTATGAGGATATGTCTCGTTACTCTAATAGTGATATTGGATATTTTCTTAAAAATGGACCAAAAGGTCTAAAAGATTACAAAGAAGGTAAAGTAGCAAAATTAGATTATAATTTCCTTGAAAAAGGAACTATGATTCATGAATATTTACTTCAACCAGAAGAATTCTGGAAAGATTATATTATTCTTGATTTTGCAACACCTAAAGTAAAACAGCAAAAGGATTTATTAGATGAGTATCATAGACTTATGCAAGTAAATCCATTAGAATCTCAAGATAAGCTTAAATTATCTGCTTATAAAAAAGCTTATAGTAATAAGAAATCTGATGAGAAATGTATTGAAGAAGCCGAAGGTATCATTATGATTTATCAAGATTACTTAGAATATTTAAGTAAGAAAGATGATAATAAGAAGATAATTAGCTTTGCTGATTTACAAATGCTTAAGAAAATTAAGGAAAATATTCAGAATCATAAAAAAGCAAACGAGCTATTGTTTAATTTACCATCTACTTTTGAAACTCATAATGAGTTCCATATTAATTGGGAAGTAGAAAAATTTCATAATATCAAATGTAAATCTCTATTAGACAGAGTATGCTTTGATCATGTTAACAAGAAGATAATTCTTATTGACTTAAAAACTACTGTAAATGTATATAACTTTAAACATTCAGTAGAAGAATACGATTATTATAGACAAATTGCTTATTATGGACTAGCAATTCAATGGTATATGCAAGAGGTATTAAATCTTAATTCTGAAGAATATGATTTTGAAGCATATATTATTGCTATCGGTAAGGATGCTAATAATGAAATTAGAGTATTCAATATGAAAAATGATACTACTCTCAACGAAAAGATCGCTTCAATATCAGAAGCTCTCCGAAGAATCTCAGAACATATCAGTACAGATCAATGGGACCATACACTTGAGTATTACGAAGGTGATGGAACAGAAGAGCTGTAAATGTTATGAAAGACAAAAAATTGTGGTTAAATATAGCAACAAAACTATTCTTACTACCACTAATAGAAGAAGAAAACAGTTTAAAATGGCTAAATAAAACCACACTTGGAATATACGTAGCTGACACCAATAAACCAGAATGGGAAAATAAAATAATTATATGCTATAACAGAGGAGCTTTTCCGAATGAACTTAAAGTGAGATTTAAGAAAAACAAAAATTCATATGCTGAATATACAGAATTAATAAACGGAAACGCTTACAAAGTCATAGCATTTACTATACCCCCACAACTAAAAAAAGATTTTACACATTTACTAAACGGAGAGTACACCAAAGTAAGTATACAAACTCAAAATAAAATATTAGACCACTGGGGACCAATAAGTAGTAAAGCTAGAAAAATAGCAACACATTTTTTTAACGGATACAATTATTCATATTCTGTTAAACCAAAATTAAATGAAGCTATTCTAAATCTAAACAATATACCAATAAAAAAGGCGGATTTTAATCCGCCTTTATCTTTTTTATAGCCACAAAGAATTAGTACCAACATAACCTCGAATTATATTACAAATCATCTCTAATGTAAGAAATTGTTTATTTCCTATGAAGCGTTACCTATACGACCTAATTGTTTAGCTCCTGGAGTAAGTCTAATTGCTTGATCCAGCAACTTATTAGATACTAAATGTTTACCAGTACTATATTCTTCAAAAGGATCAAACATCTGCATAAATAACTTAAGTATATCATTTATATAACTCATAACAGGAAAAGGATCTTGGAAAAGCTTAGTAAAAGAAGTAGGTAAGACATAGAAAGTCATATCTGTAAATAATCTATAAGCCTAATACTTTATTACCCACAATATTTCCTATCCAAAGTCATGATCATCATCATCTCCAGGATTAATTAAAGCAAATATAGCATAGCTCAAAGCTGCAACTGAAAATTCAATAGCTGACTTAATTACGTTTCTCTTCTCGTCATCGGTCATAGTACTCCACTTCATCACCTCTATCTAAAGTTGTTTAGCTTTAAATATATTAGTAGCAAAGAAATTTATCATACCAGCTGTATATTCATTTCTAAACAGCCAAGAAGCAAAATCTCTATGCATACCACCTATTTCAGTATCGAACACAGAATCGTAATATCTCTTTTGATAACGTCTCATTACAGTAGGTTCAATCCATCTACGTAAAGACAAACCAATCCAACCATACCATTGAGATTCAGCAGCTACAGATGCTCTATCGCTATAATTACCATGCAGTGAAATTAGTACCTTCCTAACCTTGAGTGAAAATAAGTTTTGCTACATTTTATCAAAATTAGCAACTTTATCATCTACTACTAACTAATTATTCTCATCAAAAGTTACATAATCATACATACTACCTATTACTTTACCATTATCGTCTTTAGCTTTCATAGTCATCAAACAAGCAGTTAGGAATCTGATCTACATCTCATGCTCACCCATCTTATTCGGAGTATATAAGATATCACTAACAGAATGTCTCATAAAACCTTCTAATGATAAATTCTTATTTGATTCAAATATACCAAACCATTCAGCCAACTAATTTAATTTATTCTGTGGTACAGCTTTATTGACATCTGCTAGTAAACCGTAAAAGTTCTTAGCAAATTCTTTAGTAGCTCTAGTATAGTCTTCTTTCGTAGTATGCTGTCCTGCAACGACCTCTTCTAATTGATTTACTTCACCCACCAATATATTATTGAGTGCTGCTACCATATTACCAGACATTACTCTCTTATTAGACATACCAACTATCCATTTGATTAATTTAGCAGTATCTATTACTTTATCAGAGTATGGTAATTTAATTTTACCCATATCTTGTACTCTATTTCCATAGAACACCTAATCCACCCAAGAATCAAACTAATTCTAAGTATTAACTTTATGACTGGATACTTTATTTTTATTACCTTTTAACAAAGAAATAACATTATCCTGAGTTTCTCTACTAGCTAACAATGCCTATGTTTGCAGTATTAAAGACTCCAAATCACGTTTAACTAAGTAAGTATCAGCAGCATCAGCCCATTTGTAAAAGATAGTAGGTAAATCAAAAGATTGTTCATCTTCTGTTATAATCCCTTCTGCATAATAATACATAGGAATTTGCCGTATGCGTTTACCATTTTCGTCAACAAAAGTACCACGGATATCATCGTCTTGCATAGGTAGTATTTCTGTCTATAAGTAGTTCTTTATTGTTGACGTTACACCATCGCTATTTACTCTTTCAACACCTCTCTTAATAACGCTAGGTAACCTAAAGTTAAGACGTAATGAACGTGGCATTGAATAATCATATGTTTTTATAAGATCTAAAAATAATTTATATAACTACCATTTAGGGTCATTAGAGTCTTTGTATTTTAACATCTCCACATACTTAGCATTTTTATATATAGCAGGATTAGGTTTGCGATACTTCTCATCTAAATCTCGTGTCAAATCGTCTAATTCCTATCTTATATCAGCAGTAATAGTACCGTCTTTATACATAGAAAACCAAGATTTTCTTTTATCTGCACTAAGTTTAGCATTTTGTATAACTTTTTTTCTTTTTTCTTCATCTAATGGTTCTAATATAGATGCTAAATCTTCATCCATTTGTCTATTATAACCTTCAACATCAAATATAGGATTATTTGTTCTAAGCCATTCTTCCCAAGCTGCTTGCTATTCCTAAAAAGTTAAAGACCCATCAGAGAATATTCTGTTGCGTTCTTTTTTAGATGCTTGCAAATACTCTCCACCAATTGGGTTAACCAAGTAAATAATACCATTGTCAGTTACTTCTACAAAATCATCAAACACCTTTCTCAGGTCACTAAAATTAGTATTACCATACTTTGCTTTGTATTCTTTTAGTACTTTACTTATCTAAGATCTTAATTTAATCATTCGCTGCTCTTTATCACTAATTGCAAAATCAAATCTTTGTACTATGGCTTGCACAAAAGGATCTTTAGATTCATAAACTGTACCAAAGTTAGCTAATATAGAATTGCATTCAAATCCAGATTCAGCTACATGTCTTTGAGCATCTAGCCATTCTCTGGTTTGATACTCTATATCGTTACTGTTATCTCTTAAATACTATTCTATATGCTATTGAACTCTCAAATTAAAATCTTTATCTGATTCGTTAGGACCTTTGGGATTATTTTTTATATAATTTTTTCTTTCTTCGTTTTTAATTCTATGCCTAACTATACCTACGTATGGTAGAATTTCATTTAAATATAGTTTAGAACCAATTGTATCACAGGCGTCTAATATGTTTCGTTGTGCCTACTATAATTTATTACAAGCAGTTTCTATAGCTCTCACATTATCGTCTCCAAATATATCAGAATATCTATTGGCTAATCCGGATATTCTATTTACTATATCATAAGACGATGCTATTTCTCTATAGCTCTATAATACATTTAAGTCCCATTTAGCGTCTTTCCCTTGTTTATATCTTTCCTATATCTGTTTATTGAGCCTGCCTAAATGATCAGCCGCATAATTGGTGTACTAAAGTAAAGCGTCTAATTCTGTCATGTTTGATATCTTTTCTAACAGGTTTGCAGCATCTTTAGCTTGGGTGCGATAACTTCTGCGTAGCTTAAGAACCTATTCTTGAATACTTAGTTTTTTCTATATAGTATTCATCAAATTAGTAAGTTCTTTGAGCATTTGATCCACTTTTTCAGTATCATTTCCAAAAATAGTTTTATCACCAAATATATTATATTCAACATCAAATTTAGTTTGTTGTGATTGTGTTATCTGATAAAAACCTTCTTTCTTCATTTGACTATTAGCTTCTTCATTAGTACCAAATACAGTACTTAATCCTGCTTTACTTATCTTACCTTTATCAACGGAATACACAATCGGTATAATTCCCACTTTAGAAATAGGTATACCATTTTGCTATAGTATATACTTATACGCAGATAGCTGAAAATCGTAGCCGTCTTTTTCAGATTTTAGTCTAAATTTTTTACTAGTAGAAAACAAAAAGCCTCTCAATCTTGATCCTTTTTCATTGACTAGATACCCTTTATCGTTTTTCTTATTGTTATAATTTATTAATTTGGTTTTAAAATCCATTAATACATACTCGCCTGTTTTCTTATCTTTCAATATTAAGTCAGCGATACCAGCAACACCATGTTTAGGGTCAGTTAATACTGCTTCAGATGCAACAAAGTCATAATTTTGTTTAATATGATTAACTACATTAATTAAGCCTTTTATAGCTTCCCTAGACATACTATCTGTAAATAGTTGTATATCTAAATTGCCCTTCAATACTCCTTCTAAAACAGCGTGTATATTAGTACCATTGTTTCTAGCTTCTTGAGATATTTTAGCTTGCACCTGATCTTCCAATGATGCATCATAATTATCGTAATTAGCCTTTTCTTTAAAACCTGTAACAGATGTTAATACATCACCTGTTTTTTTATCTGTAAATCTATGTTCTACTTCATCAAAGATAACAGTGTTTGCTAAGTTATGTAATATATTTCTTACCTAATCTACAGATGGTATTTCTTGATGAAATATTCCAGATACTTTCTATGTATCGGATAGTTGTTTACGAATCAAGAAACTATCTGTAATTTCGGCAAGTAAAGCTTGTTTGGCATATTTATTATCAAACAATTTTTTAACAAAATCTTTGAATTTCTACCACCAACTTCTAGCTTCGCCATTCATATTAGCCACTCTAATACCTACAGCTTGTACTAACTGTTCTTTACCACCAAACGTTTCAATTCCTTCTTTAATTATTGGAGCATTAGAAAACATTTCTACATAGTAATGAGCATATTCGTGAGGAATGGTATCTTTTCCAGATTTAGTCATATCTATCAACGCTTGCGTAGCATCTAAATCAATAGATCCAGCATATCCACCCTCTATGGCTTCTACAAATTTCAATTCTATTTCTGGATACAGCTGTTGCATGATATATGATATTCTTTGAGAGCTACTAAACTACTACGGAGTTTTAGCGTCAGGTCTAGAGTATACTTGTTTACGTAATTGCGCAAAAGCCTCCGAAGAAGCTTTTGCATAATCACCTTCATATTTATCCCACAAATAATATGCTTGGTTTTCTCCAACCATATCTTCAAGAGTTTCAAACTCTTTCTTTACTTGTTTATTACTAAAATTTGGACAAAACGGGGTCATATTAATTAATTTTTACATTTATCTTTAATAGCACTACCTTTCTAATCACTATCTTCAGATTCTTTATTGTTATTTAACTCATCACCTATCTAATTGTACAGTGCCTAAAATACAGAAGACTGTTCGCCGAAATAATTTACAAACGTATATATCTACTTATCAGAATTGTTTTTGTATATCTCTATAGCAGTGTTTGCAGAATCGCCAACGATTGCTATTTTCTAGCCATTTGCTGTGGGTATTTCAGTCTAATCTATAGATATTACATAAAATTCTTTATTTTTAAATCTAGCATAGTCTCTAACTGGCAAATGATAACTGAAAGAACTGTCCGCTATAAAATACACAGCATCTACAGTATCTACTAAAGCTCTTTGCTGTTCAGAATCATCATTGGCTTTTTGAGAATTGAAATATTTAGAATAATCTATACTTCCACTTAAAGCATCATCTATCTTATCTAGAGTAGTATTAGTATTATTCATATAAATAGACTATTCTTTCTCATTCAAACTATTGAATCCTAATTTATTAAAATCATTATCCTACCACAGTAAAGACCTTATAGTGCCGTCTTCACTAATGTAACCATCGGCTCTTAAAGCAAACGACTGTCTCTTATTACTCTTATATCCAAGTTTATTAACTTTATAATATACAGGATTAGAAAATGTTGCGCCTGTTTTTTTAGAAACAGAAGACACTTTTTCTCCAAGACGGTATAAGTCATATCCGTTAGAAGTAGTTATTTTAATAAAAGGACTATAAGTATTAGTACTTCTATTAAATAACGAATTGGATCCTTTAGTAATAGTAATCACATCATTACCAACAACTCTTTTGATTACATATTTGTGATTTCTAGGAGATATAGTAGGAACATAATTATCATCAGATACAGCTAATAAGCTAATTACGTGGTCTTTTTCAGTATTAGTCATACCTGTTGTTCTACCCATAACATTTTCAGCAATATACTAATTAAACGTTTTTCCACCAGCTTTTAAATTAGCTAAGTACTGTGGTGGAATAATGTCGTATACTGTAGTTCTAACAATACCACCAGCATTTGAATCAGTACCACCAGATACGTAGAACATATAAACTGCGAAATCTTCAGCCCATTGTTTTATTTCAGGATCAGTACTGTTAAATAATTCACTTAAAGCTAATTGCACATTATTTTTAACATCAGAATCTTCTTTAAACTGTTGTGTAACCAACATGAATTGGGGAACTTTGACATCTCCAAGTTTGTTATACTTAACAGCGTTAAATAAGTCTGTTCCTTCACCTCTACGTAACGCTTTACGTTTAATAGCTTCATATCTTCCAGGAACACTATTTTCACCATATGTTAACTTTGCTAAAGCTTTTCCGCCAAACCTCTCAATTATGTACTGATTAAAGAATGGCAAATAAAGTACAGTTTTTATTTTAGGTCCAACCACTCTTAGGAATTCTTTACTTTGTCTACCATATAAACCCCATTCTTTACTAAGTTCATTAGCCGCATCAATATATACTTTGGAAAATTCAGGTAATAGTTTACTAAATGTGTCAAATATACCCATAACTCCTTTAGTGTACTTAGCTCCTAAGAACGTATTATCATACATATCTCTAGGATTACTAAATGCAATATTATATTCTGAGTTGAATTGGTTCACACCTTGAATAAAAGAAAGTAATTGGTTAATATTAACACCGTACTTCTTAGTATCAATCTGAGCATTTGAAATAGCATTGTGGTACTCTTTTGCTAATTCATACAATTGTCTAAACATACTTGCATATGTAAGCTAATCTTTAATCCATCTAGCGTCATGTTTAGGTTTAAGATTGCCCATTAATACATCGTGTTTGGTCAGTTCTGAATACTCTTTTTCTGGTGTATCTTCAGCACTTAAAGATTTTAATCTGTCATTGTAATCTTCTATTACAGAGTCCATAAAATATGTACCTCTTTTTTCCTAATCTGATACACCAATGAGTCCTTGTTTATAAGTCAACCAGTTATCAGAAATTTCCTTTATGATAGGTTGTGTTAAGAATGCAAACGTGTCATTACCAAACCCAGATGCAATTAGCATAGCTACTACATCAAAAGTATAAGCGTTAACATTAGCATTACCGATATAGTTATCTTTAGCAGCGTCCACAAACGCATTAATAAGACCTGAAGTTGAATCCAATATTTCTTCACCGTACCTATCAAAAGTTTCTCCTAATTTCTATAGTCCTAATTGCTCAATAATTGGGAATTTACGCATATCTAATTTAGCAATCTAAACAAAGAACTAGAATACACTATTTAATGCCATAGGTCCAATACCTGCATCAGAACCCGAATTAAGTTTTTTCTGTCTAGTTTGGAATACTGGGTTAAGATAAAATCCGTCTAAATTATCAGGTAATCCATCTGCTTTACCTCCAGAATATTCTTCTAATTCTTTCTTGGCAAATGTGCTAACAGGTCCTGTAGCAACGTCCAATGGAGTACTAGTAGCCAACGCATGATCTAAAGAAGTCAACACACCTTGATACATATCTAATAAGAAATTTTGTAATTTTTTGGAATCGGTGTTGCTTATGTTATTCATCACTTCATTTATATCATACTTAACTTTTTGCATTTTACCATTAACAACTTCGTAATTGTATCTGGCTAAGAACATTTTATCAATATCGAAGTCAGAACCAGTAAGTGCAGTAATACCAGAAGGGAATTGGATCATGCTACCATTAAGACTAGGTGCTAAATCTACTATTTCAACAGGTATAGTTGAATTCTACCCCTGTGTAGGAACACGATATGATAATGCAAATAACTCTTTATTATCTAATATAAATCTGCGCTGATCTTCAAAGTTATCAAAATCGTATCCTTTAATTTTATTACGTTTAGCTTCCTATATTACATCGTCAAAGAAATTTATAGACAATCTAACTTGCATTCTTTGATGAATATTACCGCTAGAATCAATTTCCCCAGGCATATATAGACGTTTGTCAGCATGTTGCTTCAAATTCATGAAATTGTCATAACCAACACTAGTGACCTGATACAAAGCTTTACCTGGAGTAACAGTATCTATTATGGTATCACCCATTTGAGCAAGAATACGAGACATTATCCAAGCAATATTTGGCATTGCTGCTGGGTGTATTTTAAATTCACCGTTTTCATCGACTTGGAAAGCAGCTACCGTTTCAGCTGGAAGATTCTCAGTTTGAGCCATTGTCTATAAAGACTTCATAAAAGCTTTTTTATCAACAACTCCGTTATCGTTTATACCCCATTTTTTGTTAAATTTAACAGACCCTCTTCTAGTAAGTTCATCTAGAATCGCTTTATAGAATGTCTGAAGCATTTGACCATCAACTGTAACACCATTAACTCTATATCGTCTGTCTTTATTTGTGTTCATCATTGCCACTTTCATAAATTGAGTCAATAGATTAGCGTCGTTTGTGTGATGTGAAGCTGTATTAAGCTGGTCTCCTAGCAAAGAAAAGTATTGCGACTGAATTACTGAAGCATTTAGTGCAGCTCTATCCACTTTACCATTTAAATCGAACAATTCAAAGTTAGGTAAACCTCCTGATTTAACGGCAGTTTCTTGTTTAACTACGTCTACATTACTATCTTGCATAAAATCGTATAACTGTTGTATTTCATGTCCTTCTACTTCAATTTTCCATAATACTTTATAAGAAGATTTATCATAAATCGGAGTAGTAAGTCCATCCATTCTACCCTAATCGTATCCGTAGTAAATATACTTAAGGGATGGTGATTCAAATTTGAATTTATCGGCAATACCAAAAATCCACCCTTTATAATCACGCACTTCTTTACTGTTCAAATTAGTTTTATTAGCATCGTACGCCTTAGCTTTTTTTACCAACTCATCATAATTTATATTAAGTACTTTACATATATTATCCTAAATAAGTCTTACTGTTCTAGGAGTAAGCTTGTCAGATCCAAATTTGTCATAATAAGTAAGTAAATTATATATAGCTTCAGATACATCGTTCCATGCTCCTTTTCTCTATTGTAAAGCTCTAAACATTTGACTGGTAACCCAACTTTGGGCATCTGATGGGTCGTTTTTAAGATAGCCTTCGTACCTGTTTTCAAAATCTTTTACTGCAACATCTAATAACTATGCATCAGTCATTGGTTCTCCGTTGATCATTACTTTCAAACGTCGTTCTTCTCTAAATTGCAGTAACCGATTTATCAATTTAGCTTTACGATAATTATCTTTTATGTTACCATCAGCATCTAATACGTCAGAAGTGTCAATATTTACTTTTATATTATTATCTTCCAAATATATTTTAACCATGTTCTCAGATAGCCCAAGAGCTCTGTATGCTTCCCCTTTATACTTAGCTTGATTTACAACCATTGTGGTGTTCAAAGTAACAGAATTATATGCGTTACTATCGAATAATCTATCTTCTTCGTCAAACACGTTTCTCATAGTACCTTTCTCTGAAGTAAGAGAAGTTGTAGAAACAATACCTGAATAACGTTTAGTTACACCGTCAATATTTTTATGATACGCAATATCTCCATGACACAATTTCTCAAATTCTGATATATCTGACATACCTTGTATTACAGCAGAACCAATAGCTCTATAATAATCATTGCCACTTAATTCATTTATGTTAACAGATTGTTTACCGTAAATGTATTTTTTAATTAAATCTGAAGGCAAGTAACGATTACTTGTTATATTACCAGCATCATCTACTATAATAGCTTTTAACTGTTGTAGTTTAACGATAGCGTATGCAATATTATCATTTAACATGCTTCTTATTTGTTTTCTGATACTTTCTCGGTTTATCATATCATAAACATAATCTATAGAACTTTGACGAGAATCTGTATCGAATATATTAGAAGATATTTTTTGCACCATATTAGAAGAAAGATTTATAGATTTGCCTATATCTTTAAAGTGCCTAAACTCGTATCCTCTAGGACCTTTTTTACCAGAACGTAAATCTATATGGAACGCTCTTCTGTAATATCTATCATTAACTTCATCATACAACCATTGCTGTTCTCCTTCTACGTAATGATACGTTTTTACTAATAATCTAAGTAACTTGGCAGCTTCTAGATTATTTTTAAATATTTGTTCCTACTACAATGAAGACAGTTTTGAGAACGAATCAATTGTGTAATTACTATTAGTTACCTAGTTCAACTTTTCAATGAAATAATCTCTAGTGTATCTAGCATCTGATATAGCCATAATTTCATCTGCCAAATAACCAACAAATACATCTATTACTTTGGGATTTATATCTAAATTATCATTGATTATGTTTTCAAACATCGGTATACCTTCAATATCAGCAGCAAATCTTTTATTAGCCAACGCTGGTGTAACATGTTTACCTGACCATATGGATATAAACCTATTTGTCAAATCTTCTAGTTCTGTTACTTCTTTATCTGCTACAGAGTCATTCCACTCATCGTCTAATACTGTACTAAGTTTTGTGTGTACTTGTACCTGTTTAGCTCCACCTAAGTTTTTTAGTGTATCTAACCATACGGAATGAGAATTATAAGCATTGTTTAACATCTTACTAATCCACTCTTTAGTGTTAGCAAGTATGGCAAAAGTTCTGGTTATGAAATTATACTATCCTATTGAATATATTTTGGTATTTCTAGGACCTTTTTGAGATTGTGTGGATGGTATAGATTTAACATAAGAACCAAACATTTGAGATAGCTAAGTAAGAATACCTTTTTCTGTAAACATCTCATCTAACTTCTTATATACTCCTTGCTAACGTTTATTAGAAGATTCTAGAAGTCTAAATTCAGAAACATTAGATGTATTTAACTTATTTAAAGGCTGTAAAAGTAAATTTTTACCAACCTTACCACTTTTAGATGCATTACGCATAGCTTTCTGCCAAGCTACAGCGTCTTGCTATAAATCTCCAGTAATAGTTCCAAATTGATAAAGTTTATCTGCTTCTCTAAGTACGTCTTTTATAGACTCTAAGTTTTCTATGTTCAATTTGTTCATAGCCTATTTTAGCGGAGTTATCATATTTCTAAATAACTTGCCAGCTTCACTAGTAGTAGCTACACTGTTTAATTTATCAGAAATGATATCAAGCGCAACAATCATAGATCCTTTCCATTTATTGTCTAGTTTACTTTGGATTGCATCTAAACTTCCGTTCTTAGTAGTAGCTCCATATCTATATTCGCCATTTGAACCTATGTTTCTAGCAGTAGTAGTGTAAGAATGAGTTTCAAAATTATGAATATACTTAACAAAGTCAGTAAAGAATCTGTTCAATAAAGCACTATTAGTGTTTTCATTACTAAGTATATGATATACCTACATCATAGTAGAACTATTTTCTTCTTCCATTTGTGTCTTAGCTGCCGAATACAGTTTGTTCAACATATCTTCTACACTATTAGAATTAGTTATAGCGTGTACTATTCTAGTATATAAATCTCTTACATTTGCAAATTTGAGTATACCATCTGGCGTATATTTAGCAGTAGCTGCATCTGTAGGATCTAAATCAGTTATAGACCATAGTAGCATTTTCATACTAGCGTCCATACTGTTATACATATCTCTCATATAACTATCTCGATAGTCTGAAAATCCTAATACATCTATACCGTACTCTTGTAATTCATCTTGTCCATCTTCTGTAATTTCAACATCTTCTTCAATATCAGCTTTTAATACTTTATTAGGATTGTGAGAAGTATCTTGGACAAGGTTAAATTGACGTTCTACAAAATTACAAATTATTCCAGCCCATTGATCCCAAGTATCGTCTCTTACGATATTTTTATAAACATTAATAAGTCTTACCATCTTAGCCTAAGCTATAGCAATATCGTCATCACTAAATCGGCTTAAGTTTTTATCAATTTTTTTATTACGCAATTGTTTATCTAACTCAATGACGGCTTTAGTATATGTTGCTATATCATGTTGATAAGATGCTTTTAATGCGTTGGTATTTATAGATAGTCTACCATCTGTATTTGTATATATACCAGAGTTATAAATTAATTTACCTAGCATATCACGCATTATTTCATTATATTGGATTGCGTCTTCAGCTAAAGTAACTCCGTTTACCTTGAAACCAGAATACACAGGAGCTTTACTGTACATCTTTTCAAACTCTTCTATGTTGTTTTTAGTAGCTTTGGCATATGCAAATCTACCAGAATACATATCTTTAAACAATTTGTCAAGATTACTATAATTAGGATTTATATTTTTACCAGAAAGCTTCCTTACTATATTTCTTACAGCGTCTGCAATATGTTGAAACACTTTGCTGAAGATATTACCTTCGTAATATTTATCAGGATGCTCCTGAGAACTTTCTATTACAAATTCAGCAAATCTATCTGCTAAATATTCTTCTATCTGCTAATTTGAAGCAAACGCGAGATCTGTATTTTTATTGCGTGCATCATTATACATCTTACCTCTTTGTTCTTTAGAAAGAACAAATAGACTAATTCTATGGAAAGCTTCATGATAGAACGAGCCTCTAGCAATCTTATTAAGCTTAGCATCTCTGTACAAACGTATACCAGATGCTGCACATTCTCCAAATACATAAATCTGAGCACCTCTAACTTTATCCCACACTCTTTTACTTTCTGGTAAGAAAGAGAAATCAAAATCTTTACCCAATATAGTTGTTACTCTATCTAAAGCGGAATCATAATCCTCTTTCTACACATGTTGGTCTAAGAAGTCAAATATAGCGCCTGTATTAACTCCATCTTGATATACCAGTTCTCTAGCAAACTAATCAGCTAATTTACCAATATTATCATCAAACAACGCTTCCGATCTAGAACTGTATAATTTGTTTTGTACACCCCATATTGCTAACGCTCCAGATATAATATCTTTAGCTGTATTTATATTTTCAGAGTTTCTAAGATTTTCTAATCGTTTTGCGTTGTTCTTATCAGTAGAAGACCCCGTCTTTAAGAAATCTATCAGTTCCTATACAGATTGTAACTATGGTTTTTCCTGTATTGGAGTAGCAAACTGTGAAATTGGAGTAGGTCTCAAATTAAGACCTTTTAATTCTGTTTGAGTTTCAACACTAGTTTCAGGTTTTTGTTTGTATTCTTCTAGTGCAGAAATAAAAGAATCATAATCTTCATCTGTTATATCTTCTTGTGAAGATAAAGCTATTTCCAAATCACTGCTACTACTATCTTTTGGTATTTGAACAGTAATTCCATTGAAAGACATTTTTAAATCTTCTCCGATCTCTTGTATACTTACTTTAGTATCTTCGGATGGTTCATCTTCAAATTTTACAGTTGTTTCACTAACTGTTTTTGGTTGTACTGGAAGATTCTCAATAGGAGTATTAAAACTGTTATATCCTACTGGTAAATTAGTTTGAGGCTAATTATGAACTACCTGCTAAACTGGTTGTTGTGGAACAGTGTTAGAGTTGGATACCAACTGCTGCATAGCTTCAACTAATTGCTGTAACAAATTTCCTTGCTCAGATGATTGGGATGATGTTTGTTTAGTATCTATGTCAAAATCGGTATGTTCAAAACCTCTACCAAAGAATATAGCTTTACCGTCTATTTGTACAAACTTACCTTCTTCGTCTGCAAGTACTAATTGAACTTGTTTTTTATTAATAAGAGCTTTGATTAATCTAGCTATAAACTGCGGTTGTTCACTTATAGCTATACTAAGCTGACCAGTATCAGTATCTGCTGACAAATCAGCATCGTACGTAGCGGTAATTCGTTTGCTACGCATTCCATATACAGCTACTTTGTATTTTCCAGGTTGCAATTTGCCATCTTTAGCAAAACTGTTTATGCGATCTTTAAACCCTTTCAAGAAGTTCTCAATGTATTTTTGTGCTTCTTTTAGACCACCTTTACTTTCTTGATTGGTCATTTCGTCATACAATTGATCAGAGTTTATTTCTTCCCCTAATCTTTGTTTAGCTTCAGCAGAAGTACCACTATCTTGAGTTCTCTAAGCAGAACTAACAAATGTTACCTTTTTCTTATAATTTACATACACACTTGGTTTAACTGTAATAGCATTTGATGTTCTATTTAAATCTGTTAATACAATACCATCATCAATAAGTATTGTGGAATAAACTTCGTCCGCTTTGTGGTCAAAAAGAATATTACCATCCTCATTCTGTACTTTTAAATTATTACCAAGTACACTAGAGCCTGCTAATTTTTCTCTATCTATACGATATGTTTTATTTTGAATTATAAAATTTATTAATTCTTCAAAATTATTTTCATTAAGTAATTGCTGTCCAAAATGGACGCCTTGTTTATCCACATACAACAGTCTAGCGTAATTATTATCTGACGGATTATTAGCTATAGCTTCTGTTCCGGTATATATAAAAGTATCTAATAATTGCTTAACAGACATATCTGTGTCTATGTTAAATCCCTCTATATTTATATCTCTAACATAACTACTTAAATTATATTTTCCATCGCTTATTCCTTTAAGTATAGAAGCTAAGAATTTAGCAGTTGCTCTATCAAATCTTTTAGGATTTAAGTGTACAATAGTATGTCTTCTAGAAGAAGATAAGAAAGATGGAGTTATGAGGTAAATAGCACCAGGAGTACCATTAGCATCCTTTACCAGTACTTTTTCACCTTTATTATTAAAATACACAATGTTAGAACCTACTTCTGAATCATATGAACCATAACCAAAAATTACAGGAGATACTTTTTTACCTTCAAATTCATTTTTACTTATTTCTTCTTCAAGTTCTTTCTCTAATTGAGAATTTACTTGACTTATTCTATCGTCGTATACTTCATTAATTTTAGCAATGATCTGAGACTTAGTAGCTCCAGCATTATCATTTTTTAATACAAACTCCCCTTTTCTGTTAACGCGTACAAGTTGATCATACAACTCCTTACCAAGTAATCCTTCATTGTCACCAATAAATTTAATTAAATCTGTTTTTTTCTTAATTGATTTTACAGTTTTTTGTAAACTTTCTTGCTCAGTTTGAAGTTCCTGCTTTCTTGCTTCTGATTCTAACTGCTTACCTTCTACAGATTCTTCATCCTACGCATTACGTTTTAACCAATCTATTAATGAAAATACATATTGACCATCCGAGCCTTTGATTAAACCTAACGCTTGAATCTGATTCAATTTAGATTGTTCGTGTTTAGCTATACGATTGAAATTATTATAATCTACATTGTTTAGAGGTTCAGCAGTACCCATAGTAATGGCTTGCATTACATTAGTAGGTCTACTTAATCTTGAGAACCTTCTGTTGTCAAAATATTGAGATATTATACGATTACCTTCTTCAGAATTACCATTTTTCTTAAAATTGTAACCTAAAATATCTAACTTATCCATAAATTCTTGTGAATCGTGGCTATCTCTAATTAATTTTTCAATAGTATTGCCTATTTTAACTAGCAAATCTCTATTATCTGGAGTATCTAGTGTACTTATAATTTCACCATTCAGTTCAATACTTAGTGAATTTTTACTATTAAACCATCTATTGTTTAAAGCTTCCTATACAGTATCTTCTACCACAGGAGTAAGATTGTTATCGTCTTGGTAATTCTTATAAGACAAAAACAATTCTGGCGAATATTTTTGAGCAAAAGATAATAATAATTTAGTCCTTTCAGTATTAGCACTCTATACTTTTGTTCCTCTTTTTTCAGCTTGACCCAAAGTAGGTATAACATACTTAGGTATAAAAGTACTATGCAAGTCAATTAATCCATCTGCATACTTAGCTAAACCTTTAAGTAAGTGAGCTAATTTAGTAGTATTCTACCGTTCTTCACTAAGGGGTTGATTAAGAGATTCAATATCTACATTATTATAACCAATCTATTTCGCTAATTGTACAAGTTCGTTTAGATGAGCAGATACTTTAGTTATTGCTTCTGGCAATTCGCCTTCATATCTTTCATCTATTTCTTTAGATGTCATTGTTTGACCAGCTTCATTTTGATAAATATTTAGATTAGGGTTTACTACTGTTGTAACTTGATAATTGTATCCACCATTAGTTACAATCATGTCCCCAGGCTGGAATCCTATTTTGTTGGTATATTCTGGTTTGTAAGATTCAGTTTCTAATCCTTCCACATCTTCTTTTTTCTCTACCTTTTTATAATTATACCACAAATTATGTATTAATTCCGAACGCGAATCAAGTTCAGCTTTAGAAGGTTCGGTAGAATATGCATAACCTGCAAAATCCGCACCAACGACATATGACCATTTATTACCAACCCTTTTCTGATTAAAATAAATTCTTACAGGTAAGGCATATACCATATTATCGTAATCATCCTTGCTGAGTTTAGCCAATCCTATAGTTATGTTGTCTACTTCACCATTAGCTAATTTGTTTATATTTTCTATTATATCATCTGTAGCTTTACCTTGTTCTCTAAGATACGCTATCTGCCTTCCTATTTTATTAAAATCATCAATGGCTTTATACCTGTTTAAAGTACGACCGAATTTCTTTAATATAGCAAAATCCTTACTTATTTCCTATTTAGCTTCATCAGAAGATTGATAAGGCATAGTAATAAAACCTCTCCAGAATTTACTAGCATAGTAAGGGTTGCTTAACATAGTAGATATTCTAGCACCCATACTATTATTCAAAGGATACCCTTTAATCATTAAAGGTCTGTCTTTACTCTTTTCTATTAAATCTTGTTGATGTAGAGGACCGTGCTTTTTACCAGTTTCGTTATCAAGATTAAATTCAAAAGTATCACCGTCAACAGAATCTATATTTCTTTTTCTATTTCTAGACTTTTTGTTAGCTTCTATATCTTGGTTTACTGAATTTACCAGTCTCTTCAATTTATTACTAAATTGTTTAGTATTACCCAAATTATCTTTGGAAGTAAGTGTCTATAAGAAAGGATCGTCAGATTTTATGGTAAACTAATTAGAAAAGTCTATAGCTGATGCTGCTTCCTTTAATTGAGATATTGTTTTTCTCAACGAAGTAGCAGATTGTTTACTAGCTTCATCTTCCTAACTATCTAACATTTTTAATTCGCTTTCTAACGTATTTATCTGTTCGTTTATTCTGTCTTTTTCAGAATTTTGTGCTATTTTTCTACCACGTAGTAATAATCCTTCTTTTTCGGAGTATTCTGAATTTGTAAAATCAAAAGAATATCTATCTCCATTCTCATCAAACCACACAGTAGAGTCACTAGGAAAATTGGGATTGTGTCTCTATGTTCTAGCGTTATCTTCGTCTACTAAATCAGTTAATCTAGTTAATTGATCTCCTAAGTGTTTGGCAGCTTTTTGTAACTTATCTAAATTCTATTTATCTTGGTCGGATATGCCTTCAGTGTCTTTTTTATCAGTATATCTTTTAGACAGTTTATTCATTAAGTTTTTAAGGTATCTTGCGTAAGATAAAGCATCTGTACCCACAAGATCTCTGCCTTTATTTACTTCATCAACAATATTGTGCAATACACTTTCTTGTGGTATTGAACTCAACAAAGTTTCAAACTGCGATATAGTATTATTTATATCTTGCTATATTAACTGTTGTTGTTTTGTAACTTGAGCGTCTTGTAATGCTGTAAGTTCATCTTCTAATTGTTTAGGAGACTTTGTTTCATCAATTTCTTCAACGTCTTCGCTGTGTTTTCTAGAAGCTTCATTAACTGCGTCTGCTAATTTATTTTGTATGTGTTGAGCCTATCTATATTTAGTTATTTGCTAAGATATGTATTCTTTGTCAACACTTTGCAGTTTTTCAGATTTCTCCTGCAATAGCGGAGATATTATATTCAATATACCTCTATTTTTAGAATTATTTTGAATATTCTTAAACAGTTCTGTATCACTAATTAAATGTTCATCTAATTCGTTAAGAGCGTCTTCTGCCACATCTAATTCTTTAGCCAGTCTACTGATATTGTCTTTTATACGCTTCTTAGATTTTCTATTCTCTGACAACGTTTGATTCAAACTATTTGTAGCATCAAATAACCCGGTATATTTACTTATTCTACCTTGTGTCAATGCAGCTTTAATTTGTGTTTCCGCTATTGACTAATCTGTTAAACGATCATAATATTGCTGAACTTGTTTATCAATTAAAAGAGTAGCTATTTGTAACAGCTGTGCGTCTGTCAAATTATCTTTCTTCAAAAGCTGTTTAGCTTTGTTTTTAAAATCTTCATTTTCTAGCAAAGTAATAGCACTGTTTCCGGCAACTAAACCTTCTTTTGCTTTCAAAGCCATAGCTTTAGAAAGTTCAGTTTTAGCGTTCCATGAAAGAGCTAATAATAAATCTTCATCCTCTACGTCTAAATTCAATTCATTCAATTGTTTAGCCGATTGTTTTTTATGAGAAATCAAATTATTATACTCTTCTCTCTACTCGTTTATAAACTCGTCAATATCAGTATCTTTAGGAATAGAACCATCTTTTGTTAAAACAGTAGTGTCCAAATTGTATTGTGTAGTTTTTCCATCAGATCCTTTTTGTTTTAACATATTACTAATTCTGTCTAACATATCAAGATAAGTACCATTATTCATGCCTTCTCTTATCTTTTTATAAAAATCAGAATTACGGTTAATCTCGTCTTGTTGCATCAACGCTGTAGCAACATAATCTCCAACTCTTTTGCTTTGAGTAATGTCGTTAAATGTTTTTCTAGCATTTAAAGCAGAACCAATTACACCTTGTGGACTAAAGAATGGCAATAGTGCACCACCCATCATCTCCTCAAATAACTGTGCATCATTTTCATATTCGTGGTTAATATTAAAAGCAGCTCCTAAAGTTTTAGCTCTAAGCCACAAATTGTCTACAGTATCTTCAATCAATTGACCATTTGTCAACGCATCATAAAATGATGAATTTGCATAATCGTCCGCATACTCATCATTCATATACTTTTTAATAATTACGTTTTGCGATCCTTCTTCTGACGCTTCCACTGCGCTACGCCATACAGAACCTGTTGCAAAATCAAAAAGTTTGTCAGCTATTACTTTTTTTCTTAGATTAGAGCCAAGATTTGCAACCTGTAATCCTTGTGCCATTCTGTTAGCCATTGCTTGTTTAAATGGACTTCCTATGGTTTTATATGCAAATTTACCAACAGTTTTTGCAGTGCCTGTTAGATATTTACCCAACGGTATAAAATAAGATAAATCGGATAGTACTTCTCCAAACCCAAGTGCATTATTCTGCTCATATATTCTTCTAGTTCCAAGATATGCTTCTTTAGCTATCTGATCAAATTCTGAAGAACCTGATATGATATCGCCATCTGCTAATGCCGCTTGTATTATTTCATTATCGTTTAAATAAGTAACGTCTACACCTTTTTTAGCTAATTGCTGTTTAGTATTATTTATCACAGGTTGTAGATCTACATTTCTTTTTTCAGCTAGTTGCTATACTTTTTCAGAATACCCGTTAAATGCTTCCATGTGGGACTCATTCTCACGCGAGGTTATTCCACCAAATAATTGAGCTGCGCCAATAGAAATTATACCACCTAATACAGCACCAGCTGCGGCTCCAACAGGTCCAGCAGCAGCTCCAATTGCTGCTCCTAATTTAGATCCTGCTACGAATCCTCCCCAACCTGCTAACATACTAGTAGTCTAATACAGAGCGCTAGTATTGCTAGTACCCATAGTTGATGGCATTTTGTAGAAAAAATTACCCCATCCGGCGGTAGCATCATTACTCTTTCTTGTATAGTACTGACTTATATCATAGTTCTTATAGGACTAATTTAGTTCTTCTAAATCACCTAAATACTGTTTATAATTTTCGTCATATTGTTTTTGGTTATCATTTATGATACCTTGTAATTGATCTCTATTAGGGTCTGCCTAATATGACCAACTACCGTTCTTACGCATAGAATCCGTAATATTACTTATTTCATTCTGAATAATAGCTACTTGGTCTTTAGAATCAACTTGATCTAATTGATCATACAACTCTAACAGTTTCTAAGAATCATTAATGTTCTATTTATTAACTGTCATTTTATCCTGAGAAGTCTACATCTAACCTTTTTGTAAACTTCTATAATAATCTCTAGTTGCGTCCTAAGCCCAATCTATGAAATCATAATCTGCTGCCCAATCTGAAGTGTTCTTATTTTCATAGTAAGCCTTATCCAGAAATCCAATGCTGTTATTTCTGTATAATATTGGATTTTTTGTAGCGTTCTATAAATCTATGTATGACATATTTATTATTAATTAAAATCCCATTCCGGGAGTCCAGTTATTTATCTAATTCATTAACGCATCATCTTGTTGTATCTACATTTCTTTTGTATTTGTCGTACCAGTTTCTTTCTAATAGCTTCTATTTGTCATAATTTTATCAACATCACTATCACTAGTACCCAAAACCATCCTTACTGTAACGTATCCTTGTGACCATCTGGAATCTTCTCCAGCTCCCTCTGGAGCTCCCGATACAGTAAAACCATAGTCTTTTAAAGTATTTTTAGGATTTTCTATTCTCCACCAAGAAGTATAAGCGTTTTCTATATCTTTATAAGGTACATTCACACTAACAAGTAAACCTTTAGTATTGCCTTGTTCTATGTAGCCTTCTACCTTGTCGATAGCTACTTTACCAAAATCACCTTTGGCTATTCTTTCTTCTATATCAAAATTATCTTGACCCCAAGTATCTCTATCAAGATGCATATTTTTAATATCATTAATTTTGTGTCCAGCTTGTTCTACAAGGCTTGTAACATAAGGATTATCTAATACAATGCTTCTGGGAGATATTAATTTATTAGGATCTATAATATAACCTACTTCTTCATTTACTTTTTTATTAGATCCAAATAAGCTATTTAACATATTTTGATTTAAATTCGGTCCAACTGGTTGTGTAATTATTCTTAACCCATCTTCCCACATATCGTGTACTTTCTTTTCGTCGTACATATACTCTCCACCATCAACGTACATTCTAAAGTTACTAAAAGGATTTGCATTAGGATCTAATTGTAATGTTTTATTAAAAGCTTTTTGCATGGCTCTACCCTCTGCTTCTTTTATCATATTTTGATGCTATTCTTCATACTACTATATGGCAGAATTTATTTTATTTCTATCTTTATTACTAACTACAGGAGATTGTAGTGCAGCTTGAAACGCGACTTGATCTAATTCTTCAGAATCTTGGTGTCCTTTAGCAATAAGAGTTTGTTTAATTAGTTCTACAGCTTGTGCAAATTTAGGATTGCTGTTCATAATTTGATTAGTAAGATTGTCTATATTAATCTAAGATTCTTCAGTAAGTTTTTGATATTTCTGAAGGAAACTAGGATCTGATAATTCGTCTCTACTATCATTAGATAAAGTTCTATTGAATATATTTTGACGATGTTTCAAGTACTACCCAGTTAGCATATCACTAAGTCCTAATACTGCACCAGAAGTCTTATCCTAACTACCTTTTCTAGCTTGTGCTAATCTTATAGCAGCCCTGTTCTAATATTCAGCCATAGCATACGGATCTACTACTGGTTTTTTTCTAACATATTCTAATGCGTCATTCATAGCTTGATTTCTAAAAGCATTCTCAGCCTAATCTAAAGTCATGCCGTTTTTCATCATAGCTTTTATATGAGCTTCTGCTATAGGAGTATTACGTATGGATGACCAGTTAGTATCTACTTGTCTTATCACAGTATCTGCGTCAACTCCAATCCAATTATATCCACCTTTACTATACAAGAACGAATCTTGCAGGTTGTTTACATAAGGTTCTACTTGTTCTCTAATTGATTGATAACGAATAGGATTTAAATTATTCATTATCCCCTAATCTTTAGTATTCCAATTAGTTATGTCAATATCGTCCATATTTACATCGTATCTACCTTCTGCTTGTAATTTAGCTATATTTTGCTCACGAAGTCTAAGATTTTCAGCAGATTGCTGATATTGACTTAACAAGTTATAATCTAAGTTGTTTATAGTATTTTGTAATCTAGCTCGATAATCTGCATTTTTCATAACACTTGGATTAACAGCAGCTTCTTGTATTAGAGGATCTAGAACTTTTATAGAAGCGTTATAATAATTCTATGTATCTACACTAGAAGGTGAAACAAATTCTCCAAATTTTTTAATATTTGTTTCTAATTCTTTTTCTGCTTGTTTTCTTTGGTCTGCATAATCTTTACCTAATGCGTATAATTTTTCAAACGGTATTGGTACATATTGACTAATATAACCATAAGAAGCAGGTTCATCGTATCTATTAACCATTTTTTACTCTATTTAATATTTTATTAACTCTATTAAGTACATTGTCTTCTGTACCATAATTAAGCATGGGTTGTAACATTTCCAAAGCTGCCATATCCATACTTGTTTGTTTTTTATCTCTCAGTGACGCTCCCCAATTATTTAAAGCTGAAGCAAAATTTCTTCTATTTATATTTCTAGCATTTGCTTTATTCTGTGCATATTCAGTAGCAGCAGTGTGCCTAGCATCAGCATACTGTTGTCCCCATTGATTAGCTATTTGGGCATTGTTAAACGCCATTTGATTTTCAGCATTATTTTTAGTAGCATAAGCATTAGCGATAGCTTTGTTCCTATTAACTGCTGACTGTAAACCAAATGCCATATTAGCTCCAGTATTGGGATTAATATTAGCCATATTATACCTAGCAATTCTATCACTTAAAGTAGCTTCTCTAAGTATAGGATCTATGTTATAATTAGTAGGACCATATACTGGATTATAAGTATAAGCATCTACTTTTTCTGCACGTTCTCTGTCAAATAGAGGAGCTAAAGTAGCTACAGTAGAATATAAAGAAGACATATCTAATCCATTACCTACTGCATCATCTGGAGAAGGGTTATATACAAACGGTCTACCAACATTCAATTTGGGTAAAACTTTACTTGGCTTAGAAGTCAATTCGGTTAAAGATGGACGATCGTTACTAAAAGGTTGTATTGGTTCAGTAATTTGTTCCTGAACAGGTTGTTGTACACTTGTTTGTACTGTACTTCTTGTGCTTGGAGTGCTACGAACTGCTGCCTACGGTATTGTGACATCTTGAATTATTGTAGGGATTGAATAACCATCAGAAACGTCAGTACCTATTACACCCAAAGCAGGTGTATTGAATTCAGGATTAATAGAAGATAATCGCTCACCAACAGTAAGATCACTCCAATTACCATTCATGTACATATTTCCGATAAAATAAGGATAGTTTGCATTTGGAATACTGTTTTTAGTTTTATTTTGCTAATAAGTAGAGTACCTCCCTGCTCCAGACGGACCTATAATTCTAGGTTCACCTTGAGTAAATATATCTCTATACAAGTTCCAATTAAATCCTTCATCAATTTCTTTAGGATCTGTAGCGTTTTTATTTACTGGCACAGCTTCATTATTTCCAGTAACTTTGTATTGTTTTCCTTTATACTCAAAGGTGTCGCCAACCTAGTATTTTTTACCAGCTACCTCAAAAGCATGATCGTTAAATATTGTAGGTGTGTTTTTCTTTATCTTTTTATTTGGTAACTTTAAAAAATCGCGTTTATCCGCATTATGTGTACTTTTAGTAGCAGTATCCTATTTTAGTACAGTTGATTGTTCAATCTAATCAGAATCATTATAATTCTAAATCCACATAGAATCAGGTAGAAGGTCGTTGCGTACATCATTCATTTCAACAAAACCACCTGTGTTGGGGTCAATATAACCAAAACCACCTAGCATAGGATCATATATATATTTTAGTTTTACTTTTTTTCTGCCAGATACACCAGAAGTTCCTTCTTCATAAGTTGGAATACTTTGTTTTTTGTTTGTTTTTTTATTCTTCATAGATTCCTACTATTCTAATAAACTCTAATAGGTTATTTGATTATTTCTTTCATTTAACATCTAACTGTTTTCAGCATATATGTTGTTAGCTTTCTTTTTGCTTCTCTTCATCAGTTTCTTACCCATTTCTGCAAATGTTTTATTAGTTCCCGGAACTTTTAATTTATCACTTAATACTTGAGTTCCAACAGGTACATTTAATAAGTTAGAATCCGTAGGTTTACCTTCTTCTGGTATAGATCCTATAGTTCCATCTGGCATTCTTAACATCTCACCATCATCTAAATAAGCCATAGTAGATGGTACTACTCCACCTTTAGATAAACTTAATTCATTATATCCATTTTCCTAATAGTAATCAGCTGCTACTTGTTCAGACATTTGTCTAGCTTGAATACCATTTTTAATTCTACCAGCTTTATTACGTATATAACTTTTACTATGACCAAATAGACCAGCTATTCCTGATGGTAATTCATACTCACCAGTCTACTCATTAACAGAACCACCAGAACCTATACTTGAAGTAATACCACCAATAGCTCCACCTATCACCGCTCCCCAAGGTCCACCAACAGATGCTCCCATTGCAGCTCCAGATCCTATTCCACCTATTACACCAGCTGCTGTAGGTTTCTATCCACTAGTAGCATTACCTATCATACTACCAATAGCACCAACTCCTTGAGTAATCACATTTGCTTTGTCTACTCCACTCATATTTCCCCAATTTGAAATAGCATCTGCACCGAAAGCATATTGAGGAACTCTTTTTAATTTTTTAGTTTTCATATTATAACATTGAATATCTGTAAGTTGTTTTAATATATGGAAGTTTGAATTCTTTATTATCGTTACAATCAAATGTGTAATTACAAATTAAATACTTCCCTCTCATTCTTCCAGCATAAGACATATTAGTTTGCTATTGTAAATCAGGTTTATCTTGTTTTTCTCTACTTATTGCAAATCTATAATTATCTTCTCTAACTTCTATATCATTGTAATCTATAGGATTTGTAACTTGAGTTTTAGTTTCAAAATGTATATCTGTTATCAAAGTGGGTTTTTCTTCATCTCCAACATCTTCAAATTCAGCAGAAAACCATTGATTATCAAATACTTTGGTATGTGCGATATCTTTATTTACTACAAATCTTATATAAGATATACGTTCTTCTTTCTCTTTACTATCATCTACGTAATACATATTGTGTAGATAGTAACAATTATTATCTTTAATAGTAACTAATCTAGTAGAGAATGGGAAGAACCAATTTGGATTATGCGTATAAAAAGATGTAAATACATTTAGCTGTTCATTAAATATTAAGCATCTGTCATATATTCTAAACCATACCTCGTTGTATTTTTTATCATAGAAAGATACTGGATTTTTTCTAGCTGAGTCTGGTAATCTATTTAAATATGTCTATACTTGTTTTACTTTAGATAATTCATTAAATCCATTACCTAACGAACATATTACATTTTTATCAAAATCGTGCCAGTATAAAGTTGTTTCTGAATTAGTAATACTTTTATCATTTACAATACTGCTACCATTTTGTGTAACTAAGTAATCGTACCTTGTTAATACTCCTCCTGTACCTAATACCAATTCTCCAGCGTTATTGTCATTAATTAACGATCTGTCATTAACAGAAGCTATACCTACAGAACTATCCTAAAAGAAATATAATCTGTTTTTAAACACTTTTAAGTTAGTAACTGGTCCATATGTACTATCTGTATCTAAATAATTAGCAAATTTAAATTTAGTCCAACTATCTGTCTGTTCATTAATAGATTTTACTTCAGAACAAGTAATACGATTCATGCTTTTTACATTATCTTCAGCGTATATAGAACTTTGAATATAACTTTTAGCAGTATTAGTACTAGAATATGCTGAATTATATGTATACATAGGCTTCCTTTGAGTGTAATTTGTATTTAATGCTCCAGGTTCTGTTAAAAAATAAATATTAGCTTCTCCAGTCTGAGCATTACCTGTAGATACTGTAGTATCTTGAGAAAAATGTTCATCATTTCTATAGTGCAAGTTTACACTAGATTCTAAAGGTATATAAGCTGCAATAAATCTTTTAAAACCATTTCTATCATCTGGGTCATTTCTAGTAAACAACAGAGTATGCGCATAATCTAATACGCCTAAATATGTATCACCACCGAAACACATAGCTGTATCATATCTTTCCCAAGATGTTTTGACATAAGTATTAGTACTATAATAAGTAGAGTAACTTCTACTTATAAATGTATTGCCGCCGTACTAAGTAGAACTCTTCTTTATATTAACAAAAAGTACAGAATTATATCTAAACTTTCTCAACATTGGCGTTGTACGTATACCTGTAAAACCACCAGAATATACATCTGGAGCACTAATAGCTAAACATACCCCATGTGGTCCAAGAGCTTCATTAGAGCCAATGCTATAATTGATAAACCCAAATCTATCTATATAGTTTACTATTTGTTTGGCATCAAAAGCTTCTTGATAAGGAGAAATGTTAGTAGGTTTAACAACGTCTTTTATAGGAAAAGATTGACGCAAATTAGAATTGTCTTTATGAGCATAATTCTTACCAAACATCTAATAGTATTTACACACTCCTCCACTAAGTCTACCGTCATTCTATTCAAACCCGTCAAATACTCCAGATTCTAATTTAATAGCTGGTCGATCTCCATCATAATCAGATCCTTCTACCACACCGCCAAATGAATTTTCAGTTTGGTTATTATCATTGCGACCCATTACTTTAGTAAAAGGAATACCCAATCTATGATGTTTATATCTATTATCGTCACAATATGTAGCAGAATGAGCACAATATAATGGTACTATATTCATATTACTAGTAACAATAGAATCTGAATTTTCTTTATTAAAACATATATCAGCTGTTACTAAATCAAAAATACCGTTAACATCTATTAGATTTATAGCCTAAGTATCTTGCTACACCATCTTATTATCATATATGTGGTATATTCCTTGTGCAAATGGTGATACAGCAGTATCTGTATATGTTGGCATAATAGTGGGTCTTCTATCTATACTACCAATAGAATACTCAGCGTTATAATCTTCAGTATTATTTTTCCAACCGTTAAATTTAATAGTTTTATTAAGTAATCCTTGTGTTACTACAGTTCTATCTGCTAATGTTCTATCACATCTTACTATTTCATAAGCTACTACATCTATAGGAAGATTTTGTACATAAAACATTATACCTAACGGATGAGATACCAATTCATAGTTACCAGATCCATCTACTGTATCGGCAAAAGTAAAAGGTTCATATCCTTCAATGTCACCAGATGGAAATCTAATATCTCCAATCCAATGTACAGGAGAAGGTATATTTTTCTAATTGTAAAACACTATACCAAATCTATACACTTCATCTCTCTAATACCCTAAGAAATTAGATACGTAAAACGGATCACTATAATTTCTTATTCTAGATGTATTATCACTATTATAGATATACACAGTTTGACCATTCTCTGGACATTTTAATTTAATAGTATTATCTATTCTTTTAGATGAAGATAGTTCCAAGTTATATGCTAATAACTTATTACCTTCTTCATCTACAGAAGGAGCGTTGTCAGATTCTATCAAATCTGTAGTAATAAATCTATAACTTATATTTACTCCCTTACCACCTCTAACAGTTCTACTATCATCATAACCATAAGCATATTCCTCATTTTCATCATTAGGATATACTATTTGGCTATTCATAGGGTTGATGCAATCGTGTTCCTCTGGTATAATAAAATCATTACCTTGACCCAATAACTAATCAAAAGTTAAAGTAAGTGAATTTTCTGTTATACTAGAATTTAGTTGTATTGTTCCATTTTTATTACATCTATATGCTCTTGCATCATATGCAACATCCCAAGTTAATTCCTACAAATTTGAAGCAAATAATCTGTTATTCATTTTAGCTATACTCTTAGCGTTGAATTCAAATGGTACTAGATTATTAAATTCTTCAATAGATAATTCACTAATATAATTTTTACCTATATCATTATAAGTAAAAGTAATAACAGAATTATCAGACTTAGGTAAGTCTAACTCATTTATAATATAAACTTTTGGAGTTTGGCTTTTACTAGTATACTATATACCTATTATTCTAATTCTTTCAAATCTACTATCATTGAACAACGTTGCAGATAATAAACACCCTTTATCTGTACTTTCATCAGCATTGTTCCCGTTAAAATTCTTAGATGAGTTAGCATTACTAGAAGATACAGGTATCATAGAACTTAAAGAAGATGTGGTAGTTTCACCTCCATGTACATTAAATAATTGGTAACAATATTGTACCATACCTGCTGGTAAATTGCCAGAAGTCCATTCAATAAACTTAAACGGTGCAATGGTTGAACTTGGTAATAGATCAAAGTAAGTACTGTCAGTTATAGGATTAACCTTACTAGTATTATATTTTTTCTATATATTAATGCATTTAATAGAAGTATTACCATCGGATATGTATACTTTACTAACATTATTAGATTCAAAGTTAGTAACAATAGATACATTATCGGTTATATTTAACTAAGCTGAAACTATCAATGTCCACGTAGGACTAATACTATTAAAATCAGTTACTATCCAGAGATTATTGATTCTATTTTGTTCATATAGCTCCTTAGTAAATACAATCCCACACTCTTCTACTCTTTCTTTATCTACATTGTACCATCTACTAACGGCAGTACCAAGTATATTTTCAGAGATTTCTAAACCTCCTAAATACTATCTAATATCTTCAATATTCTATAAAATTCCAGTAGTTCCAGCATTATCTGTCAATAATCTAACATTCTATGCCCATCTGTACTACTTATCAGATAACATAGTGATATCACTATCCAAATTCATTCCTTCAAGAAATGTATTTACTTGGCTATTTATCTCCATAATCTATTATAATTGTAATTCTAATTATAAATTTCTTGTCTATCACCAGTAGTACTAAAGAAAGTACGTTCTTCATCTATTTCTGGAACTAATGTATTCCATGTGTACTTGATATTAGTTAACTCATCCTGGTTAGGCATTAATGATTCAGCATAAGCTTGCTTTCTATAGAAGTTATAAGAGTTCTTAGCATCTAACCATAACTACCTATGTACATCACCTTTTATATATTTAATATAAAGAATCTTCTATGCGCAATACCAGAAACAAGCTTCAAAGTAAGACTATACATCAGGTATCATAGGCATGCCATCCTCGTCAGTATAGATAGCGTGATATGAGATTTTTGCATATCCTTCTGGAACATTTGTGATGAGATATCCTGGTTTGACATCATATTGTGGCGTATAACTGAAATTAGTACCATTAAAACTAGTGTGCTGTAATCTACCATTTTTGCTACAAACTGTATAATTATTAATTAATGCGCTAAGCGTCTATCTAGTATTAGTATCTTTATTAAGTATTTCTAATGCGTCTTTATCTTTAGTAATATTGTGAAGGTTCTTTACTAATGGTATTAATACATCATCGTGTATAATCATATTACAACAATCACAGTTATCTTTTCTGTCATAAACACTGAATGTACCTGTACTCTTCTTCATAGGTATCCAACCACCACAATCACATGTAGAGTAAGCTACACTGTTTAATTTTTCTAAGTCACACGGTAACTTAGCCTAATAACCGTTGATAGGTATTACTTCTACTTTATGATCTAGTTGATTAACTGAACCTATATTCATTAAACTCTCGCCTATCCATTGTTTGATGTCTGTAATAGGTATTTCAGTTTCATTTAAACCTAAGTCCGCAATTACTTTAGCAATCACGGCTTTGCTACTTGTCATTTTATATATCATGGCTGCTATTCGTAATCGTGAATATTCTATTTAATTATTTGTGCTAGATGTCTTTTATTTGCTCTAGTAAGTACAATCTAATACTTACTCTTATTAGATACTAGCATATCCTATTTATTCCAATAAAGTCTATACTTATAGAATCCTGAGTGTTCATTAAGTAAATAAGTAAGTTTACCTAATTCTTTTGTAGCTTTATAATCTATTCTAAGACTTCTACCATCTAAATGCTTAGGTTGTTTCTTTACTATTTGTATACTACCCATTCTATAAGGTAATTTAACTTCTTTACTTTCTTCTAGTAACTAATCTCTTAAGTAATAAAAGTAATCTGTTACTATCTTTCTATAAGTAGTATAATCTATATCGTATACTGTATCTGGTTCTATACTACTTAAGTAATGATTATAGAATGAAGGTATAGTATAAGATACTGTTTTATTAGCTGATTTATTTAATTCATTCATCGTCTTATACTTCTATTAACATTCTAATTCATTACATTCTAGGTATCATCTTTACTATCATTAGTAGTATCAGATACTTGCTATCTCATGGTTAAGAAATCTTTAGTAAAGATTAACTACTTAACCGTTCCCCACATATAAGCTGGTAAAGGATATTCATCCTTATCTGGATCATAGCATAGTTTATCTTCAGTAGGATCTTCAGCAATTATTTCTACATCAATATATTCTAGCTAGTTAGCATCACCTTCTACATATATTCTATTACCTTTAACATATGCAATATAATCTTTACAGGTATACTTTCTATATCTCTAGAATTTCATCTTAGTTTCAGAACCTAATTGAATAATATTGCCATATGCATCTTTTACTGTTATTACTGAAGTAGTAAGTTTAGTACCAAGTAAAGTAGGTAGTTCTTTATCTCCTTGGTATTCGGTATGCCCTGGATCTTCTTCTATTTTATCCAAATGCATACGTATGGTTTGATAAAAAATCTAATCAAGCTGTTCACCTTTATCCAATTTCTATTTTAATAAGTAAGCTCGATACGTTTTTATCCATAACTCGATTTGGTGACGACTCAACTTTTCACTCTCACCTATGTTATTATTTCTGGCTTCGAGTAAAATATCGTCAATAAGCATACTAAGTGTCATATTAAATACGTATTTAAATTATAATTATAATAGTCTTAAAACGCATTTTAAGGCTTACTGTAAATTTTTATAGTATCTCAGATACACTCCTTAACAGAAACTAATAGCCTTTCTTAAATAGCTTTATAATAATTTTCCGAGCGAAGCGAAGGAACTCTGAGCGAAGCGAGGAAAATTATTAACGCATATAAATAACAAAAGCTCGTCCACTATACAGTGAGCGAGCCTCGTAGAGGTGAGCGAACGTTGTGAGCGTTGCCGAGTATTATTTCATTGGAGCTGGTACATTAGGCATAGGAGACATTGGTGGTTTTGGGAATCCTCCCATAAACATCTTCTTAGCATCTTCTATCATTTTCCTAATATCAGCAACATCATTCTTTAAATCATTTATTTCTTTACTATTGTCAATAGTATTTGTTACTATAGGATCTTCTACCTGTGCTTCTAGTTGATCTAAAATATCTTTACACTTATCCATTTCTTCATCATACTTACTTGCTGCTTCTTTTTTAGCTTTGAATTCGTTGTAGTTCTATCTAACCATATTAGCTATTTCTTCTTTGTTGGTAGCAACAGTAAGTCCTATAGAAGTATCGTTGATTATTGAACGTTCAGCTGGTACTGATAGTTTCTTAGATTCTCCATTACAACTAATAAATACATCGACTAATTTACGTCTGTTCTATCCTGGTATTGGAAACTAACCTTGCGGCAAAGCTTCATCATAAGGATTTGAAACCTAGGTAATAGAACCAAGACTATAAACAGTAGTCTTTTTAAATGTTCCTAGAACTTCCAATACGTGCACGTGATCTCCTATTTTTAATTGACTAAATAACATAATTGAATTGGTTTTAGTAGGGCTACCTTTTACAGTAGCCCTAAGTTTTTTATTAAGCAGCTGGTGCTACAATATGATTTATAGTCTGAAATACTCCAGTACGTTTATCATAGTATATTAGATATTTATTACCAGTTGAAATTTCTTCTGTCGGCATCTAATCACCAGAACCATTTAGTAATGCTTTACCACTATTAGTATTTACACTAGTTGGATTAGATGATACCTAACTAGAACTAACAGAAGTAGCTACAGATACTAGTGATCCTTCTGTTGCACCAGTAGCGGTATGATTAATATTTAATAATATTAAACCTCTGCATGGCAATTGTCTCCATTGAAATGGACATATTCCATAAGTAACAGTATTGTTAGTAGTATCTACATTAGAGAATATAGTATCTAATGTAGGTATACCACCTTGGTCAATACGTCTTACACGATAAGGATTAAAGAAAGGATTAAACATGATTACCTCCTTTCTTATTAGCAACCACAACCGCAACCGTCGTTATATCCGTATCCGTAACCAGTGAATCCACCGTTACATCCGAATGGGTTACAAGTTAAGTAAGCAGGTACTGGACAAGGACGCAACTGATTTACGATATTAGCAGTTTGAGCAGATTGAGATAGACCTAATTCAAGAGCTGACTTCTCAGCACGCAATGTGTCAATCTTATTCTGCATTTCACGCATTTCAAGTTGACAGAACTTATCGTTAATCATTTGAGTTTGTGCATCTATCTTAGCACCAATTACATTAAATTTATTAGTATTATCTGTTAACAAGTTATTGAAACCACCAGTGATTGCATTCTGCAAAGTATTAGTTTGCTGACAGATAGACAGTTTATTATCAGCACTCATTTGAGTCAAGTTCAAATTAACAGAGTCAATTGAACGTTGAGTCTGGCAGCAGCAGTTAGCCAATTGAGAAGCCAAGTTAGCATTACCAGAAGTAATAGCATTAATTACTTCACAGCTAGCCAATTTAGTATCACAAGCAATCTGACTTACGCTAGTATTAATAGTATTCAAAGCTGTCTGTACAGCATTAATATCACAATTTAAAGTATTAGACAAAGAACTGATAGCATCTTTGTTACCTTGAATAGCCTGCATTAACAGACTTGTGTTAGTATCGGTATTCAACTGAGAAGCAAGACGACTAGCATCATCACTACCTCTACCAAAACCGTTACCTCCAAAACCGCCCCAGCAGAAGAAGATTAGGATGATCCAAATCCACCACCAACCGCCGTTTCCACCGAAACCGCCGTTGTTCATCATAGCCATAAGAGCAGCAGGGTCCATATTACCTTTGTTTGCATTCTGCAAAAGTGCAGCTACACCTGGATCTATACCAGCGTTTTGTACTAAAATTTTTTCAGGTTCGTACATAGTTCTCATAAATTTTGATTAAATTAATATCTTGATATTCTTCTTTCATACATAGGTTCATATCTATGCATTCTTTCCTCTTCACGTTCACGATCTAAATATTCATCGTCTTCGTCATAGTCATAACCGTAGCGAGTCATTCTTCCTCCTCTACCTCTTCCACGTCCTCTACCACCACGAGCATAACGATACTCACGCTCTTCATCTTCATCGTCTTCAAGCATTAACATCGTCTTAGCTTCTTTGCGCAATTTATCACACATGATATAGCAATAGTAATACCACATCTTCCCTTCTTCTATGTCTTTGTCATTTAACCAGGCTTTTGCTAGTTCTACAAAGTATTTAATGTGATCACTGCTTGTCATAGTAACAACTGCACGATAATAGTCGGAACGTATCATATTGAGAGCAACGTACCAATCATACTTGTTGTATTTCTCACCTTTCAGATTGATTCCGTACTGGTTAGCGATTGAAGTAGTTTCTTCTAAACTCCAATGTTCTCCACGAGAGCCATCTTCGTTTTCCATCTTAGAGACTGCTTTTAGTGCACATTCTTCATTGAAGTGTGGACCATACATAGCCTCATGACGCTCTATTTTCAGTCTTTCTCTCATTGCATTAATTGATTTAATTATTCGACTTATAAAGTTCATTTTGATAAATCTATTATTCTAGTATTTTCTACATTGATTAACTTGTTACTGTTATCAATTTGGTACTTATAAATAGTTCGTTTTTTAAAATCAAAGTGAAGGAGTCGCTAGAACCAATTCTTATAATTACGCTTATATTCTTTCTTAGATTTAATAAATAGTGATTGAGTATTGCGAATGTCGATACTATGTGTTAGGAGCGTATCTCTTTTATTTATTACGATTGATGTCAAATTATTTGGTTTGATTTCCACTTTAAAGTCAGTTGATCTAACTACTATAGTAGTATCATGTACTACTTTCTACTCCTATATCTGTACCTATTTCAACTCCTTCTCTTTGATTTTTAATTTCTTTACTGTAGCATGTACTTCTTGTATCAAGCTATCTTTGGTTTCTTTAAATTCATCTAGAGTAAGCTATAACACTCTGTTATCATTCTTCTACTATGTTGCTAGCTATTCATAGTAAAGATAGTTATTAGTTACTCTATCTATTTCTTTATTCTTCTTATCTAGCTAGTTATTCTAATAAAAACAAATGGCAGCGAGAATCGTAATGATAATCACTGCCATTGCTTTGTAATTTCTTTTAAACCAACCGATAATGTTACTTGTTAATCTTTTTGCTAGACTTATCAGTATTGGTATCATTTGTAATAGTATTTTGTTCTTCTAAGATGTCTGTTATATCTACATCTAAATATTTTTCTGCTTTCGACTTTATAATCTTTGTGAAGAGTCTTGTAACTAATGAATTAGGTTTTAATGCTTTCCTAGATTCTAATAATGATATTATTTCTGCAAAACATACTGCTCCTGCTGCAACTTTAGCTAACACCAGATCAGCATATGTCATAAATATAAACTTATCTAATAAAGTAAATCCAGCTATCATTATAGCTGCAAATCCTAGTTTCTCAATAGTAGACCAAAACTTACCAGATTCAAAATAACTATTATGAGTTACTTGTCTACATACTTTATATCCATAGATTAAGTCTAATATTATGAATAGAAATGATACACCTATTAATGGTGCAGCTGGTGCTAGTATAGTTGCCATACCTGTTAACCAACCTACTATAGATTGATATCCATTAGCAAATATACGTCTTGCAAGATTCATTATATATAAACTTCTACTCAACACAACTTAAAATAATTTTATCTGAAATAAAAATGCTAGTCAATATTTATTACTGCTAGCATATGTTAAAGTCTCTGCAATTATATAACTATAACGTACTCATTATTCGTATGTTCTATTTCCCTTACGTATATCCAGGTAATCTAATAGCTCTTTATGTTTAATAGTTTTAGTAAGTAAAGAATAACAGTTAGCGTGTTTAAACCATCCTATGTAGCTAGCCATTTTTCTTCTATAATATTTGTAGTTAGTACTTCTTTTATTCAGTTTAGCATTCTTCTTACAATATCTTTTCTTTAATGCCTTTCTAACTAAAGTAAAGTTATGATATATTTTATATCCAACAAAATCTATACTTCTACTTTCTACTGGGAATACCTAATAGTTATTCTTTAACTATAGTTTTAAGTTATCTTTTAAATACTACTTTATATCTCTAAGTAATGTCTACAAAGACTCTTTATCTTTATAAAGTATTACTATATCATCTGCATATCTATAATAATACTTTATGTTTTTATCTTCTTTAACCCAGTGATCAAAGTAAGATAGATATAGATTAGCAAAGAACTAAGATAAGTAATTACCAATAGGCACTCCATCTGACGAATCTATTATTTCATCTAACAGCTATAACAGTTCTCTATCTGATACCTTTATTCTAATTATCTATTTTAATATATCGTGATCTACTGAAGGATAAAACTTTCTAATATCTATCTTAAGACAGTATTTAGTATTCTCTCTATCTTTCAGATCATGCTGTATCTACTTAAGTACTTTATGGATTCCTCTTTTCTTAATACAACTATAAGTCTAAGGTATCATCTAATTAATCCACAAAGGTTCCATCACATTCATAATAGCATGATGTACTATACGATCTGGAAAGTAAGGTAATTTGAATATTATTCTTTCTTTAGGTTCATATAACTTAAAAGTAAAATACTCAGAAGTTTTATAAGTATGATTTACTAACATATCTTGTATCTACTTACAGAATCCTTCTATATCTTCATCTACCTTCTTTACATCATCTCTATGAGTTTTATTCTTTCTAGCATTATGATGTGCTAGCTTTATATTATCTAAATCTGTTATCTTCTAATATAAATTCTTAAACTTCTTCATAGTCTGAAATTACAAAGAGCTTTCGATATTTCGCTACTAACCCTTAATAAATTATTTATATCTTTTACCAAGTGGTAAGGTCCTTCTCAGTAGTTGGCTATTATATGATAGGCTGAAAATATTGTGATACGCAATTTCATTGAACTGATATTAGCATTGGAATTACTAACCTCATTATTGGAATTAAGATTGAATAGACCTGCTTTACTGCTATTGTCAGAGTTACTACTTTTTTACTTAAAACTAATAATGCATACTCGTTCTAATTCTAGAGAAGCAACCTGTGGGTATTACTTAACTATACCGTATTGCATAATTAAGTCATTACTCCGCCCACGGGAGATATGTTAATCGAGAACCGATATAAGCATAGGAACCACCAACCCCACCACCGGAATGCAGAAAGAACAGACCCGCCCCACCGCCATTGCCAGAGCCACCACCGATTAACAAACAATGTTCTGAACCATCAGTATTATCCCAGTTATAATCACACCAGTATGTAGTTTCTGAACCACCTGAAACAGATACAGCAAAGAAATCACAAGTAGGTGTAGCCTTAATCTCAGTTTTATAACCATTGCTGACCATTGTACTAGCACATAAAGATTTGTAACTAGCATTTTTATTAGTTGCAAACTAATCTGGTTTCACAGATTTATACCAAGTTCTATAATTATTACTATACACGCTAATAACATCATCTGTATGTTTCCATATATGACCAAACGGATTTTCAATTCCTCTATATCTGTTACATTTACGTGTAATAGTAGAAGTATTTGATCCAGACTAATCAGTCTATTGTATAGTTACAGTAACTTCACCAGAACCACTACCTAAACTATCAGAACTTCCTGTTGGTATAAACGACCAAGTTTGAGCTCCGTTGATAGTTGCTGTTCCTGTAGTACAACCAGAACCCAATCCACCTTGTCTAAATCCTTCAGGAGTTAGTTCAGTATTAACCGCTTTTTGTGAATTTCTAGTAGCATATTCTACTAAGAACAAATGACATATAGCTCTATGTTCTTCATATGTATAAAGATTCCATTTAGCTTCTCCGTCAAACCCATTGGCTCTAGCCCAAGTTCTGCCATTGGTTCTGTTAAAATTAACAGTAGGTAGTTGATCTTTTACACTAACTAATTTATCGCTACTTTTATACACTTCATATGCGCTAACATATGCTTCTTTATGATGATTCCATCCTGGTTTAGCATGCGGACATATTTTTAAATTGTGTGTTTTTGTACTAGGAGAATAATCATCGGTATACCAAAATTCTGGTATTCTAATCATTATATTATCTGAACTTGCACTAACTATAGACCACTAATTATTATTGGCGTTTGCATACAATGTTTTCTAAAACTAGTCATCTATAGGCAATATAATTTCTGAAACGGTGTCTTCAATATTAGTAATATCAAACGGCTTCATCATACTCTATATAGGTAGTGTTCTATGCATATCCATATTACCAATACGAACACAATCTGGATTAGAAGATGTTTCTGACCAAGATACACCATACCAATCTTCTAATTGATCTCCTTCTATAGTGATAATAGAAGTATTAGGTAGCGCTGATGCTAGTTTTATATCATAATCTACAATAAAATGGTTAACGTTTCTCTCTATTTTTTTATAAGTAGCTACATTTTCCCAAATGTATCCAACATACCATATTTGCAGATTATCTCCATTTACATAAGCTCTAAGTCTACCTCTATTAGCAAAATCAGAACTACATCTAACTTTATAGTTAACAACTGTAGGAGAAAATGAACCAAATACTTCAATATCTCCATACAAAGTTACATTGCCGTAATCAACAGCAGAAGTAGCTCTAACGGTAATACCACATTTAATATATACACTATCAGTAGTAGCAGTATTTCTAGTCAATTCTATTATTTTAAAATATATATTATCGTTTGAACTAGTTTGTAATGATTTATTAGCTTTACTCTAAGAAAATTGATCACTATGGTAGCCATCTACCATATCTGCATTCAGATTGGTACATAGAGTAGTAGAAGATACTTGTATAGGAGCAGTTCCAGTAGCTACTTTAGATTTAAAATATCCAGTATTAATAACATTACCAGAATTATCAACAACTAGTTCTGTTATAGTTTGTCCTTGTTTTTGAATTCTAAATCCACTATCGGACTTAGTAGTTATATCCCAGAATTCATCTCCACTCTTCAATCTAACTACTGCCCATCTAGAAGACGGTACAAAAATATTGCTATACAAATTAATATCAGATGTAGTTTCAATAGTTAAACTACCAGTCATAGTATCACCAGCTTTCTTTACATAAGTGGTAGTAGGATCTACACCTAATGCACTAGTTACATTATTCTTAGTTATACTGATAGTACCACCATCTGCTAGTGTTATATTACTACCTATCTTAACACCACCTAATGCACTAGCTGTAGCAGCAGGTAATACATACTTATTAGCTTCAGCTTCAATAGCAGCTAGTTTATTCTTTTCAGGGGTAGTATAGTCATTAGTACTAAGACCTTTACCTTCAACTTTATCTACTTTTTGAGTATACAGTTGATTAACATCATTATTTAATGCATCTTCTACACCTGTAGCTCTTTCTACTTCATTTGCGATAGCTGTAGCATTAGCAGACTCAGCACCTTTAGCTCTAGTTACTTCACTAGCTAAATCACTAGTTAATTTCTATTCTGCATTCTCAGCTCTAGTCTATTCGGCTATTACAGTAGTATCTGTATATGACTTAGCCTGTTTAATAGCATTAGCTATAGAACCAGTAGTAGATTCATTACCATTAATAATAGTAAGTTTATCTTCATTTACTTTTACTCTATTAGATAATGAAGATACATTGTTATTAATAGTAGTATCAGCTTGAGTTCTATCAAGTATCTCTTGAGCTAAGTTATCAGCTACTTCTTGAATACTTCCTTCAATAGCTGTAGTATCAAATGAACCTGATAAAGCATCCCAACCATCTTCAGTCCATACTACATTAGTACCAGCATCATAATGCTTACCGCCCAAGTTAAACGCATTAGTAATATTATATACATCACCAACTACATTATTATCTTTAGGTAGAGCTTCAAATGTACTAGATCCTTTTACTTTATAAGCACCAGATAGTTTAGCATCTACTTGTGCTTTAGTATAAGTATCAGACTTATCTGCTTTTAATGCTAATGCTGCATTAGTTGCATTAGTATGATCAGTAATCTTATTGTCTAGCTCTTCTTCTTTAGCTTTTGCTCTATTAGTTTCTACTAAGATAGCTGCATTTCTATCACTAACTTCTGTAGCAATAGCTTCTTTTCTATCTTGTATCTCTTTGTTTATAGCATTAGTATGTTGAGTATCTATCTAAGTAGATCTATCAATTTCATTCTGTAAGTTAGTACTAATAGTCTATTCAGCAGATTCAGCTCTATTCTTCTCAGTAGCTATATCATTGCCTAATTTAGTTTCAGCAGCACGAGCAGTAGAAGCTTCTTT